>OJHE01000009.1_pt1 | contig 232715 bp, 203 predicted proteins | sample 1595221 | NCBI WGS metagenome assembly OJHE01 (sample SAMN05416831, study PRJEB24817) | seawater metagenome | isolation source: Sea water | place: Canada:Atlantic | collected 2013-07 | reverse complement strand
GCGGGGACACCGGTTCTGCCGCTATGCGGACGACTGCAACATTTACGTCAGCAGCAAAAGATCCGGCGAACGGGTGATGGCCAGTATTACCCACTTCCTGGAAACGCGCTTGCGCCTGAAGGTGAATACGGTGAAAAGCGCCGTGGACCGCCCCTGGCGTCGGAGCTTTCTGGGTTACAGCGTGAGCTGGCATAAACGTCAGGTCCGGTTGAGAGTCGCGCCCAAAAGCCTGAAGGCCTTCATGGCCAAGCTTCGCCCCCTGCTGAAACGGTCACGGGGACAGTCGTTGACGACCACCATCCGGAACCTGAACCCGGTGCTGAGAGGCTGGGCAAATTACTATCGCCTGACCGCCTCGAAGCGTTCGGTCGAAGCCCTGGATGGCTGGATAAGACGGCGGCTTCGCCTGATCCTGTGGCAGCAGTGGAAGCGGACCCGCACGCGGGCCCGCAACCTGGTACGGCTAGGCTTGACTGAGATAAGGGCTTGGAGGAGCGCGACCAATGGTCGTGGACCCTGGTGGAACAGCGGTGCGTCTCATATGAACGCGGCCCTGCCTAAGAGGGTATTCGACCGTCTGTCTCTGGTAAGCTTGCTGGATACGATGACTCGGCTTCAGAGCCGACCATGAACCGCCGTGGTACGGAACCGTATGCCCGGTGGTGTGAGAGGACGGGGGAGGTAACTCCCCCTCCTACTCGATTCCTAGTTCTTTCCGCCGGGAAGCCACTCGTCAATCCTTGCCTTCAGGTCCCGCAACTGGTCTTCCCCTGAATCCCGGATCTCCGAAATCTTCTTGCGTGCTTCTTCGACGTGTTCTTCCAGCGCCTGAATGCGCTCGGAGAAATCTTTCTGGATTTCAGCCTCTGCCTGGTCGTCCTGGGCTTTTGCCATCCGTTCTTCAGCATCGGCCTGCAGGCTCTGGATCTGTTTGCTCCAGTACTCGGTCTGGGTTTCCAATTTTTTCTGCAATGACTCCTTCAGTGACATGGAATGCTCCTTGGAGTGAATGTTGGATGCAATGTTAAAGCGTTCACTTCCATCATGGCTGCATCTGATGACATCTCAAGGTCAACTGGCCTAAAAGAGGATTAATAAGAGGTCATGTGCGGGAGTTGGCCTGTTTGGCCATAAAAAAACCGGGACCTGTTGGCCCCGGCTTCTTTGTGGTGCTGAAACACCGTCTGGATCAGAACAGCACGCGGCAGCGGATGGTGCCTTTGACTTTCAGCAGTTTCTCAAGTGCCAACTCGCCGTACTCCTTGTCGACATCGATCACCACGTAACCAATGTCTTCCTTGGTTTGCAGGTACTGGCCACAGATGTTGATGCCGTTTTCCGAGAACACCTGGTTGATTTCCGACATCACGCCCGGCACGTTTTCGTGGATGTGCAGCAGGCGGTGCTGGTTCGGATGTGAGGGCAGGGCCACTTCCGGGAAGTTCACGGAAGAGACAGACGTGCCGTTGTCGCTGTACATCGCCAGCTTTTCTGCCACTTCGCGACCAATGTTTTCCTGTGCCTCAATGGTGGAGCCACCGACGTGCGGAGTCAGGATCACGTTGTCGAACTCGCGCAGTGGAGAGATGAACTCTTCATTGTTGGACTTGGGTTCAACGGGGAAGACATCAATGGCGGCGCCCAGGAGCTTGCCACTGCCCAAGGCATCGGCCAGGGCGTCAATGTCGACCACCGTGCCCCGGGAGGCGTTCATCAGGATGCTGCCCGGCTTCATCTGGGCAAACTGCTCGGCCTTGAACATGTACTTGGTGGACGGCGTTTCGGGAACGTGCAGGCTGATCACATCGCAGGTGTTGAGCAGCTCCTGCAGGGTGCCTACCTGGGTGGCATTGCCGATGGACAGTTTGGACACCACGTCGTAGAAGTACACGTCCATGCCCAGGCCTTCGGCCAGCACGCTGAACTGGGTGCCGATGTTGCCATAACCGATGATGCCGAGCTTCTTGCCACGGATTTCGTAGCTGTCCTTGGCGGACTTCAGCCATTCACCACGGTGGGCCTTGGCGTTTTTCTCAGGTACGCCGCGCAGCAACAGAATCGCCTGGGCCAGAACCAGCTCCGCCACACTGCGGGTGTTGGAGAAAGGTGCGTTGAAAACAGCGATACCGCGACGGGTGGCCGCCTGAAGGTCAACCTGGTTGGTGCCAATGCAGAAACAGCCCACCGCTACCAGCTTCTGGGCAGCGTCGAATACCTTCTCGGTCAGCTGGGTGCGTGAGCGGATACCCACGAAATGAGCGTCGGCGATTTTCTCCACCAGCTCGTCTTCGGCCAGTGAATGAGTCAGGAATTCGATGTTGGTATAGCCTGCGGCGTTCAGGGTATCAATGGCGGACTGGTGCACGCCTTCCAGCAGCAGGATGCGGATTTTGCTCTTTTCAAGAGACGTATTTGACATGGGCTTGCTTCCGAACCTTTCGTCACATGAAATGACCCGTGAGGACCGCTGTTGGCGGGCGGGCTCACAGAACAGGGGCGGTATGATACCATAAACGCAGATTTTCACAGCGCGTCGGACCACCTGAATCAACTCTGCCTACCGGCGCCCTGATTAACCCTTTGCGAGACCGGACTATCCATGAATCCTGAACAGATCGTTGCCTCCCTCAAAGCCCTGATGGAAGCGGGCCAGACCCCCGGAAAAGTGCTGACTGACGCGGCCGACCTGGAAAATTACGGCAAGGACTGGACGAAGATCTATCCACCCAAGCCCGTGGCCATTGTTTTGCCCAAGACGACGGAACAGGTGCAGGCGCTGGTGAGGTTTGCCAACGAGAACCAGGTGGCTCTGGTGCCTTCTGGTGGGCGCACCGGCCTGAGTGCCGGAGCCGTGGCGGCCAATGGTGAGGTTGTGGTGGCGTTTGACAACATGAACCAGATTCTGGACTTCAGCGCCAGCGACCGCACCGTGAAGTGTCAGGCCGGGGTAGTGACGGAACAACTGCAGACCTACGCCGAAGACAACGGCTTGTATTATCCCGTGGATTTCGCCTCGGCCGGTTCCAGCCAGCTTGGCGGCAACCTCTCCACCAACGCCGGTGGTATCAAGGTAATCCGCTACGGCATGAGCCGGGACTGGGTGGCTGGTCTGAAAGTGGTCACCGGCAAGGGGGATATCCTCGATCTGAACAAAGATCTGGCGAAGAACAACACCGGGTACGACCTGCGCCATCTGTTTATCGGCGCGGAAGGCACTCTCGGATTTATTACCGAGGCCACCATGAAGCTCTCTCGCAAGCCGGATAATCTGACCGTGCTGGTGCTGGGCCTGAACGACCTGACCAACACCATGGACGTGCTGCAGGCGTTCCAGAAGCAGATCGATCTGACCGCCTACGAGTTCTTCTCCCATCAGGCCATGGGGCATGTACTGGCCCATGGCCAGGTGCAGGCGCCGTTCGAAACCGAGGCGCCGTACTACGCGCTGCTGGAGTTTGAGGCGGTGTCCGACCAGGTGATGGACGATGCCATGGCGCTGTTCGAGCAGTGCGTGGAAAACGGCTGGGTGCTGGATGGCGTTATCAGCCAGAGTGAAACCCAGGCCCTGAACCTTTGGCAACTGCGGGAGCGCATTTCAGAGTCCATTGCACCGCGTACGCCGTATAAGAACGATATCTCTGTGGTGGTTTCCAAGGTGCCAGGGTTCCTGCAGGAAATCGACGCGGTGGTCACCGAGCACTACCCGGATTTCGAGATTATCTGGTTCGGCCACATCGGCGACGGCAACCTGCACCTGAACATCCTCAAACCGGAAGACATGGCCAAAGAGGATTTCTTTGAGAAGTGCCAGCAGGTGAACAAATGGGTCTTCGAGATTGTCGAACGTTATCAGGGCAGTGTGTCTGCCGAGCATGGTGTCGGCATGACCAAGAAACCCTATCTGGAGTACACGCGCAGCGCCGCTGAAATTGCCTACCTGAGGGGCATCAAGCAGGTGTTCGACCCCAAGGGTGTGATGAACCCCGGCAAGATTTTTGACTGAAGGCGTTCAGGCGATGCGGGTGGTGGCTCCTGGGAGCGACCTGAATGGTAGAGCAGCTTTCCGAGTGTGAAGGCGACTGTTTTCTCCTGACCCCCAACCGGTCCATGAACTGGCGGGGCAATATCCGCATTTGGCTTGCGGCTGTGTTGCTTTCGCTGGTTATTTCCACTGGCATGCTACTGGCCGGAGCATGGCCGGTATTGCCGTTCGCGGGTCTTGAGTTGACCGCATTGGCGGCGGCGTTCTACTACACCTCCCGTCAGTGCCAGAGGCGCGAAGTGCTCACGTTCGCACCGGAGCTGATCCGCCTGGAAAAAGGCCTGACCCAGAAGGAGCGGGAATGGGAGCTGCCCCGGCGCTACACCCGCGTATGGCAGGACATGCCACGCCATCCCTGGACTCCCCCAAAGCTTCACCTGCAGTTCCGGGGCGAGGAAATTTCCCTCGCACCCTTCCTCAATATCGATGACACCGAGGAACTGGTTGCTATCCTGGAGAGGCATGGGCTGAGGGTGGAAAAACGGCGCAGGCCGGAGAAGCTCTGGTTCTGAATACACTCATCTGACAATCAAAGTGTTGCTGTATGAAAGATCACATCGTTGTGCTCAGCGGCGCCGGTATGAGCGCCGAAAGCGGACTCTCCACGTTTCGCGATAATGGCGGCCTGTGGGAACAACACAGTGTCTATGATGTGGCGACGCCAGAAGCCTTTGCCCGAAACCAGGAACTGGTGCTGCGCTTCTACAACGAACGCCGGCGGCAGTTGAAGTCGGCACAACCAAATGACGCCCACCGCTTGCTGGCGGAACTGGAGCAGCATTACCGGGTAACGATCATTACCCAGAACGTGGACAACCTGCATGAGCGGGGCGGCTCCAGCAATGTTATACACCTGCACGGCGAACTCACCAAAGCCCGCAGTTCGACGCATCCGGAACTGATTTACGACATCGGATTCAACGACATACAGCCCGGAGACACCTGTGATCGCGGCTCCCAGCTTCGGCCGCACATCGTATGGTTCGGCGAGGAAGTGCCGATGATCGAGGCCGCAGCGGAGATCGTGCCCACCGCAGATCATCTGCTGATTGTGGGCACGTCCCTGCAAGTCTACCCCGCAGCCGGGCTGGTGGATCTGGTGAATTTCGATGTGCCGGTAACGGTCATCGATCCTGGTGAACCGGCGAGCCTTTCGAGGGCGAAGGTTATTCGCAAGGGCGCCGGTGAGGGCGTTGCGGAGTGGATGAAGGGGCTGGGGTTATAACGCCAGATACTCCTCGAGTTCTTCCCGAAATGCTGCTTGCACCCCCAAACGCTTCATCATCCAGTAATGGCCGGCAATCATTCGGTCAATGAAGATGCTCTCTACCGGCGGCTTGAAGTAGTCCAGGTACTTGAACACGGTGGTGGTTTTTGCAGCGACGTCCTTGTGCAACTCAGACTCGGCAAAGTCGTAGGGGGTGTCACTGTCAAAGGGCTGAATTAGAATGTCCCGCCACATGGCATAGTAGGCTTCGTCCACCGCCGGCTGTGATTCCACGCGAGCACCAAGGGCGATCAGGTGGCGATCCAGGGCGGCGTAATCCTCTTCCAGGGCGGAGACCAGGGCGTTGCGATAGGCCTCGACGATTTCCGGCTTCAGCTTTTTCACGCAACCAAAGTCATAAAGGATGATGGTGCCATCGGGCCGGTAGGCGAAATTGCCGGCGTGGGGGTCGCCATGGATGCACTGGTAGCGGAAAAGCTGGTCCGCCATCATGGTGAAGATGCGGTGCCCGATCAGGTTGATGGTGTTCTGATCGTATCTTGCGGGGGTTACCTCGCTGATATGGTCGCCTTCCACCAGCTCCATGGTCAGTACCCGCCGGGACGAGTGGCTGGCAAAGACGGTCGGGATCTCGATCCAGTCGTCACTGGCATGGAATGCCTGGAATTCCTTCAGGTTGCGGGCCTCGTTCTCGTAATCCAGTTCCTCTTTGAGCCGCACCCGGATTTCGCCGAACAGCTGGTCGACGTGCTCTTTCGGCATTTTCAGCAGGCCGCCCAGTTTCAGGGCCATTCGTAGCTGTTTCAGGTCGCTGTCGCAGGATTCGTCCACGCCGGGGTACTGAACCTTGACGATGACATCGGTGCCGTCGTGCAGGCGGGCCCGGTGAACCTGGCCGATGGACGCCGCCGCGTAGGGTTTTTCCTGCAGGTACTCGAACAGTTCTGACACCGGTTTGCCCAGTTCGCTCTCCACCTGACCGACAATCACCTCGAACGGCATGGGCGGGGCCTCTTTCTGAAGCCGCTCAAGGGCATCCGAGAATTCCCGGGGCAGAAAGTCCTGGGTCTGGGAGGCAATCTGGCCGACTTTCATGACCGCGCCCTTGAGCTCACCCAGGGTATCGACAATCTGGTCCGCCATGCGGGTATAGCTCTCGGAGCGAGCGCCCTCGTTATCTTCCTCACTGCGGAAGATCCGGCGCGCGCGCTGGCCAGCGTACTGTCCGGCCACGGACGCCGTCATGCCTGCCAGTCTGAAGAATCGTCCGCTGCGTGTGGTAACCGGTTTCTTTGCCATGCCTGTTATACGTCCTGAAGAGCCGATGGACCTGAGGAGGATCGCAATGTCCCTTGCCCAGCCTAGAGCACGGTGGTCTCCACAAACAAGGCGTCTTCCAGTTCCAGAGACAATATCTGGCCGGGTTCCAGGGGGCCAACGCCTTTTGGTGTACCGGTAAGAACCACATCGCCGGGCATCAGGGTGAATTGGGTGCTCATGTGGGCGATCAATGGCACGATCGGGTTCAGCATATCCCGGGTATCACCGGTTTGCTGGCGTTCGCGGTTGATGTCGAGGGTAAAGGTGAGATGGTCTCGGCGGAGGCGGTCGATACACACGAAGGGCGACAGGGGGCAGGCACCATCAAAGGCCTTGGCGCGTTCCCAGGGCTGGCCTTTCTCCTTGAGCCGGGATTGCACGTCTCGCAGCGTCAGGTCCAGCGCCAGGCCGTAGCCAAGGATAGCGGCTTCGGCGTCGCTGGCCGACGCATTGGTCAGCGGGCGGCCGATCAGCACGGCCAGCTCGGTTTCAAAATGAACCGCGCCCTGGTTGCGTGGGAAGTCCAGGGGGCGGGTGATGTGCACCGCGGAGGTTGCCGGTTTGATAAACAGCAGGGGCTCATCCGGAACCGGGTTGTTCAGCTCCCGGGCATGTTCCGCATAGTTACGACCGATGCAGACGATTTTGCCCAAGGGCAGGTTAACCGGTGTTCCGTCTTTCCAGTGGTGCTGATAGTCAGGCATGGCGCTTGTCTCCTTAGTACATGGCACGAGTCTAAACCGGAAACACTTTTGCTTGCACTAGCGGTCAAAGTTCTTTACGTTTTTGTTGCGCGGGGAACCAACGGACAGGTCCCCGGTGATACCAAAGCAACAGGGACCGTAATGCAACTCAAATTCCACGGAGACCTTACGGCACAGGACTTGCCGCTGATCGAATCTCCCTTTTTCGCGGCCAATAAGGCCATGTCCATCCTCACCGCTTTCTATTCCCATGAACGGGAAAGGCTCCGGCTTCCTGATAGCCTTTCCTGCCAAAGCCGTTCGCTGGTCAATTGGGCCGATGAAATCTGCTCCCGGATTTCCGCAGGCGAAATTCTTCTGGTCTACAGCCGGATCGAGCGAAATGAACTCTTTTCACCCTTGGTCTCATGGAACCCGGATGAGAATGGTGCCGGGCAAGGGCGCTGGCGCTATCGCAATTGCGGGGCGCACTGCGCCGGGATTGGTAACGCTGTTGCAGCGTTCAACCGATATGAAATTACTCCAGCGGATCTTGATCCAGCCATGGGTGTTGGCTCGCTTCCGGCGACTGGGTTTGAGACGGAGCTTCGCATTCAGCAGGCACAAAATCGCCAGCGTAGTGAACCTGCCGCACAATCATTTTCCGGAACACTGGGGACACAAGCCAATGTTGCATCTTTGTCTCCGGCAGAAAACCCGGCGACGGGCCGTGACAACCACAACGTTGAAGAGCCTCCGCTGGAAATTGTGGCTGGTCTTTTTACCGACGGTACGTTGAATAATGTCGACAATATTCAGGCATTTGAGCGACGTGTGGAGAGCGAGTGCCTTGAGCCTATGCGAAATGACCCAAGTAAGCGGGCCGAGTGCGAGGAGCGGCTTCGGCTGACGATGGGTGAGAGCTATGCTGGGGCGCCTACGAATGTGGCAAAGCTCTGGCGGTTGTACAGAGATTCTAGTCAGGATCGAATAGATGGACGACCGCTCATTCTAAAGGTCTATTCGGCTGGTGCAGGCACGAGGACTGGCGGTGATGATTCGATTATAGGGATGGCTACCGGGTTAGGGGAGACTGGTGTTCTCGATCAGGTGAAACGGCTATTTTCAGATTTAGCAGATCAGATTGCAGTAGTCGCCGGAGGACAGCCTAGATATCGAATTATCTTCGATCTGTTTGGTTTTAGTCGAGGAGCGGCGGCAGCTCGTCACGCTGCAAATCAGATTCTCAAAGGCACAGATGGTGAGCTGTCAAAAGCACTTCAACGCAGTGGGATTGCTTGGCCGGAAAAGGTCACTATTCGATTCGTTGGTCTGTTTGATACGGTCGCCGGAATTGTTAATCTGGCAAGCTTGGATCCTTCTCCTGGAAATGATCGAAGCAACCCCGTAGAACTGTTTCTCGATTCGAAAAAAGTAAATCATGCTCTACATTTGACGGCGATGCATGAGAAGAGGGCCAACTTTTCCCTCAGCAGTCTCCGTAATCCTGATGGGAGTCTACCCCGGAACTTCCGTGAGGTATCTCTGCCCGGCGCACATTCTGATGTTGGGGGAGGTTATGCCGATCGAGAAATCGAAGAAGTCCTTTTGTACCCGACTGTCAGTATTCGTGGTTCGGATACCAAGTGGCCCAGGCAAACTATGGAGTGGGATACTCTGGGCGAAATGCTCGGCCATTATGAAAGCGAAGGATGGATTGGCGAGTTCAGTCTGCCCCTGCCAGATAGCGCTGATCCAGAGTTAGCGATTGAGAGTCAGCGCCTTGATCATCCCGTTCCAGATGGCCAGGTGTTGCTCAGCCTGAAAATGAGGCGTTACCTTCTGGCTGACTATTCCCGCGTTGCATTGAAGATCATGTACGAAGAAGCGATCAAAGCGGGAGTGATGATGTACGAGTTGGATGAAAGCGATGTTGCGCTCAACTTTCCAGATGAGCTCAGGCCGGTATTTGAAAGAGTTCGGGATGCCGTTGCCGCTGGTAACGACTCTGTTGGGTTGGACTCATCACTGAGCAATCTGTTGCTTCAAAAGTACACTCATCATTCTGACCACTATAACCTTATGAGCTCTCTTGTGAGTGGTGAGACGTTTCAGTTTGAGTTTCCAATATCTCGTCTCCATCCGTTTCGCCCAACCTTACATAGGGAGCGAACCATCCACCCCAACCGCGAGCCGGAGACAAAAAATGATTCATAGGCTAACGCTGGTATTGTTTTGTTGCCTGTGGGTGGCCGGTTGTGGCACTGCGGCTATTTCTGAAGAGGGTGTTGCCTCATACTTCTGGGTCGCTGCTCCGATGCACTACGATGTATGGGTTGAGCATCTTGAGCTTGGGCGCTCAGCTAACTATAAATGGAATCAACCTCCGGGAGGTATATCTTGCTGCTGGCGGGGTCCGCAGGGACCAAAGGGTGTTGGTGGAAGGCTCGAACCCTTCCCAGACTATATCCGTATCCGATGGTTCTCATTTGCGGAGCAGAAATTCTATCAGCACTTGATGCATGTACCCCCTGGGTGGGGGGAAAAAATGCAGGAAAGGGCGCCCCACCACACCCATTTAAACGGAGTGGTTGAGAAGCGCAGGAACCGGTTGGTATTAGGCTTGGCGCCGGGTGGTCAGATCGTTGTCTGGCTTATGAGCCAAATAGGAAACGAGATTGAGGTCGAGCGTTTTCAGGCGAATGAGGTTGATGGTGACATCTCTACTTACCAAAAAAGAACAGAAGAGTACCGCGAAAGCAGCGGCACTCACCTGGAAACGCATGGAATTCCACTGGAAGGTTGGTAGCGATGCCCATTGTGCCTGCGCGGTGAATTCCCCGGAAACACGAGCAGGCACTGAGATAGCTATTTGTGGGCCGCCATGGATTCAGTCGCCCTCGAACGAACACACCGTATAAACCTTCAGCCCCTCTTCCTGCAGCTTGCGTGAGCCCCCCAGGTCGGGGAGGTCAATCATGGCAGCCACTTCGACGATGTCGGCGCCAATTCTGCGAATGAGCCGTGAGGCGGCCAGCATGGTGCCGCCGGTGGCGATCAGGTCGTCCACCAGCACCACGTTGTCGCCGGGCTTGAAGGCGTCCTTGTGCAGTTCCACCGAGGCGGTGCCGTACTCCAGTTCGTAGTCTTCCACCAGGGTATCGAACGGCAGCTTGCCTTTCTTGCGGATCAGTACCAGCGAGGCGTTCAGCTCATAGGCCAGGGCGGAGCCGATGATAAAACCACGGGCATCTACGGCGGCAACGGCATCAATATCGTGGCCGTGGTAGCGGTGAACGAAGGCATCAATCAGCTTGCGGAACGCGGTGCGGTCCTGGAGCACGGTGGTGATGTCGCGGAAGGCGACGCCTGGCTTGGGCCAGTCTGGCACGGTGCGAATGGCTTTCTTGATGCTTTCTGAAAAATAGTCCATAGCGTGTCCAAGCGCTGAAAGCGCAGCTTAGGCTGCGTCCAGGAAGATGAATTTCAGGATAAAGACCACGGCGATGATGACCACGCTGGGGTTCAGGTCCGACCAGCGGCCGCTCAAGGCCTTGAGGATGGCATAGGTAACGAAGCCCAGGGCAATGCCGTTGGCGATCGAGAAGGTCAGCGGCATCATCAGGGCGGTTACCACTGCCGGTGCGGCTTCGGTGACGTCGTCCCATTCGATCAGCTTCAGGCCGCTGGCCATCAGCACCGCGACATAAAGAAGCGCCGGAGCGGTGGCGTAAGCCGGAATAATACTGGCAATGGGCGAGAGCAGCAGGCACGCCATGAACAGCGCCGCGACGACCACAGCGGTCAGGCCGGTGCGGCCACCGGCGGAGATACCGGCGGTGGATTCGATGTAGCTGGTGGTGGTGGAGGTGCCGAGGGCAGCGCCGGACATGGTGGCTACGGAATCGGACATCAGCGCACGGCCCAGCCGTGGCAGTTTGCCGTCCTTGTCCAGCAGGCCACCGCGCTGGGCGGCGCCGATGAGGGTGCCGGAGGTGTCAAACAGGTCTACAAACAGAAAGGCGAAAATCACGCTGATCATGCCAATGTTCAGCGCCCCTGCGAGGTCCAGCTGCATGAAGGTCGGCGCCAGACTTGGGGGCGCGGACGCAAAACCATCGTACTCCACCATGCCCAGCCCCATGGCTGCTGCTGTCACGGCAATGATCCCGATCATCACCGCACCGGTGATCTTGCGGAAGGACAAAGCACAGATCAGCACGAAACCGCCGAAGAACAACAGGCTCTCGGCCACTTTTACGTCACCCAGACCAACCAGGGTGGCGGGGTTATCAATCACGATGCCGGCATTTTTCAGCGCGATGAGCGCCAGAAAGAAGCCAATGCCGGCGGAGATGCCGAAACGCAGGGACATGGGAATGCTGTTGATGATCCATTCCCGGACTTTGAAGATACTCAGCAGGAAGAAGATAAAGCCGGAAATGAAGACAGCACCCAAGGCCACCTGCCAGCTATAGCCCATGCCGCCAACAACGGTGAACGAGAAGAACGCGTTCAGGCCCATGCCCGGCGCCAGCGCGATCGGGTAGTTGGCCCAGAGCCCCATGATCAGGGTGCCAATGGTGGCCGCCAGGCAGGTCGCCACGAATACCGCGCCGAAGTCCATGCCGGTAGCGGAGAGAATGCTGGGATTGACCACGATGATGTAAGCCATAGTCAGGAAGGTGGTAAAGCCCGCAAGTACCTCTTTGCGAACTGTGGTGCCATTAGCCTGGAGCTTGAATAGTCGTTCTAGCATGACGTATGCCTGCCTTACAGGGTGCTGAATGGGGGTTGAATGAACCGGTTTCAGGAATTGGGTGAAAAAACGGCAATGTTACCGGCTGGAGGCGAGAACGCCAAGGGACGATTGATCATCGGTAGCCTCATTGCACTGTTCGTCTGTCCCGCTGGAGGCGGATGTCGAAGCGCACAGCCAGCAGTCGGGTGATGAAAATAAACAAGAGGCCAATGGTCATGGCCAGGGATTCGCTCTCCAGCAGCCATTGGCAAACAAAGTATAGCCAACAGCCGGCGAAGGATATGGACGCGTAGATCTGGTCTTTGCGGAAAATCAACGGCACCTCATTGCAAAAGGTGTCGCGCAGGGCACCACCAAAAGTACCGGTCATCACGCCCAGTAGTGACGCCACAAACCAGGAGTGGCCCAGGTCCAGAGCCAACTGCGCGCCGAGGATTGTGAAAACACCCAGGCCGAGGGCATCAGGAAGCAGGATGCGCGATTCGCGGATACGCTCGACACGGTGCCAGTAGCTGAACACAACGGCCATGCAGAGGATCAGGATAGGTTGCTCCTGATGCTTGATCCAGTACAACGGGTGATTATCCATCATCAGGTCACGAAGGGTTCCTCCCCCCAGGGCGGTCACGAAGCCGATGGTGAAAACGCCCACCGGGTCCATGTTCTTGGATCGGGCGATCAACATGCCGGAGATCGCAAAGGCAATCACACCGGTCATTTCCAGCACGTAAATTATGTCAAACATCTCTGGCCCTAAGCCGCGTATTGCGAGCGCTGTGATCCGTTCCCGCTTTTTGAAGCGTGTTTGAGGCATATCTTGAAGCTGTTACGCGTATTGAGCAATGACTATGTCTCTGATTCGTCTGGCCTATGCCAGAGAGTCATTTTTCCGATCAGAATAAGTCCAGCTAATCCGGAGAGATTAGATTTCTTTATTTGCTTCATGATCCGACTCTGTTTAGGTTGATAACCATCCATTGATGTTGTCCTCTATCGACCGTCCAAATATCGACTGTCCTACAACGGAGTCACGAATATGAGAGCGATCCTCTGCAAGGAATACGGCCCGGCGGAGACGCTGGTGATTGAAGACGTCACCAGCCCCGTCGTGAAAGGTCACGGGGTCAAGGTGCGCGTTAAGGCTGCCGGCCTGAACTTCCCGGATACCCTGATCATTGAAGGCAAGTACCAGCTCAAGCCCACCATGCCGTTTTCTCCCGGTGGAGAGATGTCTGGCGAGGTAATTGAAATCGGCGAGAAAGTCACTCGCTTCAAGCCGGGTGACCGGGTTGCCGGCCTCACCGGCTACGGTGCCTTTGCCGAAGAGGTGGTCGTCCCGGAGCAGAACATCCTGCCCATTCCCGAGTCCATGTCCGACGAAAAAGCGGCTGCTTTTTCCATGGTCTATGGCACCTCGTATTACGCTCTCAAGCAACGCGCCAATATCCAGCCGGGGGAAACTCTGTTGGTGTTGGGTGCCAGCGGCGGTGTTGGCCTGGCAACGGTGGAACTGGGTAAAGCCATGGGCGCCCATGTGATTGCGGCAGCCAGTACGGCAGAGAAGCTGGCGGTGGCGAAAGAGGCCGGTGCCGACGAGCTGATCAACTACACCGAAGAGCCGTTGAAAGACGCGGTTAAACGCCTGACCAACAGTAAGGGCGTGGATGTGATCTACGATCCGGTCGGCGGTGATTTTACGGAGCAGGCGTTGCGCGCCATGGCCTGGAACGGCCGTCACCTGATCATCGGCTTCGCGGCTGGAGATATCCCCAAGATTCCGGCGAACCTGACGCTGCTGAAGGGTTGTTCGGTGGTCGGTGTGTTCTGGGGCAGCTTTACCCAGCGTGAGCCGCAGAACAGCGCCCAGAACATGATGGAGCTGCTGAAGCTGTTCTCCGAAGGCAAGATTAATCCGCGAATCAGTGAAGTCTATGACTTCGAGGATTACGAGAAGGCCCTTGGGGCGCTGACCGGTCGGGCTGCTACCGGGAAGGTTGTCCTTAAGGTCGGTTCTTAAGGCCTGGTTTGGTGCTGGCCTCTGAATCTAGCCTGATGGTTCAGGTGATTGGCCATGGCTGACAGGGACTCCCCAAAAACGCTAAGAGCACATCCATGTGCGCTTGACTCCGGCCGTCCCTGGCCGGAGACATTTTGGGGAGCCCCTGTCAGCCAAGGCCTGCGGACCTTGGGAATATATCGGTACATTGTGAAACCGTAGAGCGGTACCTTCCATGATTTGACAGCACCGGTGGGAGCCCCCTCCCAAAAATGTGCGGAGCCATGGATGGCGGAGCCCAAGCGCACATGGATGTGCTCGTAGCGTTTTTTGGGAGGGGGTTCCCACTGGTGCAGCCCCCAAAGCCAAACAGGCTAGGGCCAAGATACACAGGCACCACCATAGGCCCAGGAAAACTCAAAACCGGACAGCACCCGAATCAATCTGGGCAACCAGCTCAGGAGTCAACCGGGTATAACCATCTGTCCCGGGTAACCAGGCGTAAACCTCCTCCCCCGGTTTGTCGATGGAATAACCGGCTTTCTGGATGTCCACCTTGCGGTACTTGAAGGTCCCCGTTTTCTCGATGGCACCGGTTACCCGAACAAACACCGGAATCGCATAGGGCGGCAGGTTGTCGCTCAGGTACCGGAACAGTCGGTTCACATCAAATGCCTGGCCATTGGCGTGGGGAACCAGCGTTACCATGCCGGCCTTGCCGTTGGTGCCCGGAATCTCCACCCCATAGACAATGGCTTCCTCCACCATATTGGAACCGTCGATGATGTTCTCCACCTCAGTGGTGGATACGTTTTCCCCTTTCCAACGAAAAGTGTCGCCCATACGGTCCACGAACTGCAGGTGGCCGCAGCCGATTTCTTTTAGCACGTCACCGGTGTTGAACCACTGGTCGCCTTTCTTGAAGGCGTCCCGCAGGATCGATTTTTCCGTGGCGTCTTTCTGGGTATAGCCCTCGAAGGACCATTTCTTGGTGATCTCACCGATCAACAGCCCCGGTTCGCCCTTTTCGACTTCCTGCATGAATCCGCTGTCGTTCCGAACCGGGTCGCGGGTGCCGTCGTGGAATTTGACCAGTTTGTAGGGGGCGGTGGAAAAGCCAACGGTGTTGTCCAGGTTGAAGAAATTGCTGAAGCCGATGTTGCCCTCGCTGGAGGCATAGAGTTCCGCCACGGTTTCGATGCCAAAGCGTCCCTTGAACTCCTTCCAGATGGACGGGCGCAGGCCGTTGCCGATCATCTTGGTGAGGTTGTGATTGCGGTCCTGTTCGCTGGGGGGCTGATTCAGCAGGTAACGGCAGAGTTCGCCCACGTAGCCGAAGGTGGTTGCCTGGAAATACCGCACGTCGTCCCAGAACGCGCTGGCGGAGAATTTTCGACGCAGGGCAATGGCAGAGCCACCGGCCATCACGGATCCCCAGCACACCAGCAAGGCGGTGCCGTGGTACAGCGGAAGGGTGCAGTAAAGGACATCGTCCGGTTTCATGTCCAGGGACATCATGCCGAACCCGCCGTAGGCTTTCATGAACTTGCGGTGGCTGCCCGGCGCCGCCTTGGGTAAGCCAGTGGTGCCGGAGGTGAACAGGTAGATGGCGGTGTCACCCATAGTGGGCGGATCGGCCGGCTTGGGGGCCGTATTCCGATGGGCGCTGACCGTTGCCGCCATGTTCACATAGCCCTCCGGTGCATCGCCGAAGATGTTCATGGTGTTGGTATCGGCCAGGAACAGGAATGGGTTGGGGTGGCTGGTCCTGATATCGGCTTTCACGCCGTCAAAGGCTTCCACCAGTTCCTCGCCCACAACGACCATTTTAGGACTGACCAGATTGATGCTGTGTTCCAGTACGCGTCCCTTCTGGGAGGTGTTGAGCATGGCACAGGCCACGCCCACCTTGGCGGCACCGGCGACCACGGCGAGCAGCTCCGGGCGGTTTTCCAGGAATACGGCGATGGTATCGCCCCGGATAAGGCCCTCTGTCTTCAGGAAACCGGCAATGCGGTTGGCCCAACCGTTGAATTCCCGCCAGGTAATGCTGCGGTCTTCGAACAGGATGGCCGGGCGGTGTCCGTATTTTTCGGCGTTGCGGTCCACCAGGGTGCCAAGGGTCAGGTCCTTGTTCTCGTTTTTGACCGAGTAGTAGTAATAGCCCTTGGCAATGGCGGGAAATCGCCGGAGTATGCCCGGCAGGCTGCGAGCAATGTCACGTGGGGATACGTTGTCCTGGGTCATAGGGTCATCCGTCAGGGTCAGTGTGAAACGTTGTTGTTTGTTTTGCCCCCGGACAACGAATGGCTCCGGGGTTAATCCAGAAACAGGTCCGGCAGCAGGGGCTTGTCGCCTGGCTGGTACCGGTAGTGTTCGAAATCCGTTACGCCGTCGGCCCTGAGCACGTCCTCATCGATCAGGGACTGACCGGTCATTGCCCCGGCAGGACGGCTGAGGACGCTCAGTGCGGCGTCCGCCATGATGTCTGGCTTGCGGCCCTGGGCCATCATTTGCGGGCCGCCCACTTCAAACTCAATGGCGGCCGTGGCGATTAACGTTTTAGGCCACAGGGTGTTCACTGAAACCCCGTAACGCCGAAACTCCTCGGCCATACCCATGCTCAGCATGGTCATGGCGTACTTGGTGGTGGTGTAGGGCCCATACTGGGCGAACCACCGGGTATCCAAATTCAAAGGCGGCGACAGGCTCAGGATATGGGCCTGGTCGGACTCCTTCAGCCAGGGCAATGCCGCCTGACTGCAGAGGAATACGGCGCGAGCGTTGACCTGATGCATCAGGTCGTACCGGCTGACCTTCAGGTTCTCGACGCCGGTCAGTTTGATGGCGCCCGCGTTGTTTACCAGCGCATCAATGCCGCCAAAATGGTTCGCAGCTTCATCTATCCGCTGGCGCACCAGTTTTTCGTCTCGCACATCCAGCACCAGTGGCAGGGCCTGGCCACCTGCCTGTCGAATTTCCTCCGCCACGCTGTGTATCGTGCCCGGCAGCTTTGGATGCGGTTCGTCGGATTTTGCGCCGATCACCACATTGGCACCTTCTCGGGCACAGGCAAGGGCGATGGCTCGCCCGATGCCCCGGCTGCCTCCGGTTATAAAAACGGTTCTGTTCTTCATTGTGCTCATTGTCCGGCCTCCTCTGAGGTGGCGTCTGTGGCCGTGATCTCTACCAGTAACTGGCTGCGTTTTACCTGGTCGCCTTTGGTGGCCAGTATCTCGCCGACCGTGCCATCGCGGTCGGCTTTTACCGGATGCTCCATCTTCATGGCCTCCAGGATGACCAGGGTGTCGCCCTGTTTCACCGCCTGGCCGGCCTGAACCAGAACATCAATAATGGCGCCGTCCATGGTGGTCTTGATACGGCCACTGCCGCTGGCGGCGGCACCGCTGGCCGGCTGGTGGGTCACGTCACGCACTGCCAGTGCCTGCCCGAACGCCTGCAAATATAGGTGATCGCCCTGGCGGTGATATTGGCATCGCTGACGAACGCCGTTGTCGATAATGCATAACAGGCCATCGCCCATGCTTTCAAGGTCGAGCTCGTATTGCTCTTCGCCCAGGGTCACGGTGACATGATTGCCGGCGCGGCGGACCAGCAGTTCCAGGGTTTTATCGCCGGTATCCAGTTTCATCGGACTGACGGTCGAGGGTGCGTTGCTCCAGGCATTATTGAGGTCGGCCCGAACGTCAAGACGGCCTGAATTGCCATGGCTGAACACGCAGGCCGCCAACGCGAGCTCGCGGATGCTGATGTCTTTTGGTGCCAGGGATGGATCGTCTCTGAACGCCTGTTGCAGGAAGGCGGTGGTGGCCTCGCCTTCGCCGAAGGTGTCGTCCGCGATGATGCGGCTCAGGAAATAACGGTTGGTGGTCACACCGAATACAGTGGTGTCTTCCAGCGCCCTGAGCAGCCGACGACGGGCTTCGTTGCGATTGGCCCCCCAGGCGATCACCTTGGCCAGCATGGGATCATAGTGAGGCGTAATCGAGTCCCCGGAGCGCACGCCGGTATCAAACCGCAAACCTTCTCCTTCCGCAGGCTGGAACTGGTGCAGCGGCCCGGTTTGCGGGGTGAAGCCGTTGGCTGGGTCTTCTGCGTAAAGGCGCACTTCAATGGCATGGCCGTTCAGCTGGATCTGGTCCTGTGTTAGTGGCAGCGCCAGGCCCTCGGCCACGGAAAGCTGCCAGGCCACCAGATCCTGCCCGGTAATGAGTTCGGTCACCGGGTGCTCCACCTGCAGGCGGGTGTTCATTTCCAGGAAGTAGAAATTGCGGTCCTTGTCGACGAGGAACTCGACCGTGCCAGCACCTTCATAGCCACAGGCCAGCGCCGCCTTCACGGCAGCTTCGCCCATGGCCTGGCGCAGTTCGGGTGTTACAAACGGAGAGGGTGCCTCTTCGACGACTTTCTGATGGCGACGCTGAACTGAACAGTCCCGTTCACCGAGATACACCGCGTTACCGTGTTGGTCTGCAAATATCTGGATTTCGATATGGCGGGGTTCAATAACCGCCTTCTCCAGAATCAGCTCACCATCGCCAAAGGCCTGCTTGGCTTCGGAGCGAGCCCGCTGAATGTTATCGGCCAGTTCCGCTGCCTTTTCCACCAGACGCATACCACGGCCACCCCCGCCGGCAGAGGCCTTGATCATCAATGGGTAGCCGATATTTTCGGCGGCGTTGATGAGTTCTTCGTCGCTGGCATTGTCGCCCTCGAACCCCGGCACCACCGGCACACCGGCTTCCTGCATGGCAATCTTCGATCGCCGCTTACTGCCCATCAGCTCAATAGCCGCCTCCGGTGGCCCGACAAACACCAGGCCGGCGTCTTTGCAGGCCCTGGCAAACCCGGAATTCTCCGACAGGAACCCATACCCCGGATGCACACAATCCGCCCCGGTTTTCCGCGCCGCCTCAATAATCGCCTCTGCGTTCAAATACGACGCCGATACCTGAGCCGGTCCGATACACACCGCCTCGTCGGCCAATTCCACGTGCAGGGCCTTGGCGTCTGCCTCGGAATACACTGCCACCGTCCGGTATCCCAGCGACTTCGCGGTTTTGATCACCCGTACGGCGATTTCGCCTCGGTTCGCTATCAGGAGCTTTTTTAGCATTTTTGCTGGTCTCATGGTTGGGTGGTTATCCGCTTTGGTGGGAGGGAGGCCCTGGTTCAGGACACGCCGTGAATACGTCCATGTAGGCTCCTAAAAAACATCCATGTTTTTTAGGGTCCTGAACCAGGGCCTCCCTCCCACCAAAGCTCCTTCCAACTGTTGTAATTGCATGTCTTTTTTTATGAGCGTTTTGCACGGTGTCTGGGGTCGGGGTTGATCCGGCTTTCCGGGACCGTCAAAAACATGGATGTTTTTGTCGAGCGTACAGGGACGTATTCACCGCGTGTCCCGGAAAGCCGGATCAATCCCGACCCTCCACCATCAGTCTGACTTGGCCCAAGAAGCCGGCCGTTTCTGCATAAACGCAAGAGTCCCCTCGGAACCCTCGTCACTGCGAATCGCCTCGGCAAACTTCCCGGCAGCACTGTCCAGAAGCCCACTCATCGATTCGTGACCAACGCGGTGCAACAACGCCTTGGTCTGGGCCGTCGCATTCGGCGCGCACTGCTGTACCCGGTCAACCGCATGGCCGAGCAACTCATCAATCTCAACTTCAGACTCCGCCACCTGATGAACAATCCCCAGCCGGCACGCCTCATTCGCGTCCACTCGCAGCCCCAGCAACGCCAACCGACGCGCTTGCGTCAGCCCGATGCGCTCCACCACAAACGGCGCAATCTGCGCGGGAATCACCCCGAGGGTCGTCTCCGGCATACCAAACCTGGCTGTCGGCCCGGCAATCGCCACATCCGACACACAGGCCAATCCAAAACCGCCGCCCATCACCGCACCCTCGGTGACTGCAATCACCACCTTCGACGACTCGTTCACCTGTTGAATCATCTGACCGAACGCCCGGTTCAACCGGTAGAAAGGATCTTCCTCACCCTCGGCAGGCTTCTGCCCCCGGGCACCGGCCATGTCCTTGATGTCCCCGCCGGCACAAAAGTGGCCACCGGCTCCGCGAATCACCACGGCACGAATGCTGGCGTCGTTCTCAACCTGACTGAATACCGTCGACAGTTCCGCCACCATCTGCAGGCTCATGGCGTTCCGAACGTCTGGCCGGTTGATGGTGACGTGAAGGGCAGGCCCCTGTTTTTCCAAAACTAGCGTTTCGCAGTGAGGTAAATTTTCCATAGACATGACTCCAATACCGTTGTCTGGGGGCTGGTTGGCAGGAAGGTAGGGCCGTTTCGGGACCGTCAAAAACATGGATGTTTTTGTCGAGCGTACATGGACGTATTCACAGCGTGTCTCGAAACGGCCCTACCTTCCTGCCTGCCAGTCCTTCCCCCAATGCCAAAACCTAATAATCAGTCCCGTTGTTTACCAGGCAAAGTCCCCATCATCTTGCAGATAATCCCCAACATGATTTCGTCAGCACCGCCGCCAATCGACACCAGCCGCACATCCCGGAACGCACGGGACAGGGGGTTCTCCCACATGTAACCATTGCCCCCCCAGTACTGCAGGCAACTGTCCGTCACCTCACGCCCAAGCCGGCCAGCCTTCAGCTTGGCCATCGACGCCAGCTTGGTCACATCCTTGCCTTCCACATGCAGCTCACAGGCCTGATAGGTAAGGGCACGCAGGGCTTCCACTTCGGTTTGCAACTCTGCCAGGCGGAAGTGAATCACCTGGTTGTTGATCAACGGCTGCCCGAACGTTTTGCGCTCGCGGCAGTATTCAATGGTCTTGTTGATACAGAGCTCCAGCGCCTTGATCACGTTGGCCGCGCCCCACATCCGTTCCTCCTGGAACTGCAGCATCTGCATCATGAACCCGGTGCCTTCCGCACCGATCCGATAACGCTGCGGTACTCGCACATCGTCAAAGAAAATCTGCGCGGTCTCGGAAGAGCGCATGCCTAGCTTGTTCAGGTGTGGGCTGAAGGAAATGCCCGGCGTGTTCATGGGCACTACGATGAGCGACTTGTTCTTGTGGGGCTTGTCGTCGGAGGTGTTGGCCAGCAGGCATATGAAGTCGGCCTTGGGGCTGTTGGTGATCCACATTTTGGAGCCGTTGATGACGTAGTCATCGCCGTCCTGTTTTGCGGTGGTTTTCATCCCCGCCACATCAGAACCGGCGGCGACTTCGCTGACGCCGATACAGCCCACCATATCGCCGGCAATGGCCGGGGCAAGGAAGGTCCGTTTGAGTTCGTCAGAGCCAAAGCGTGAAATGGCAGGGGTGCACATATCAGTCTGCACACCTATTGCCAGCGGCACACCTCCGCAATGGGCAGTGCCGAGTTCTTCGGCGGCCACCAGGTTGTAGCTGTAATCCAGCCCCATGCCGCCATACTCTTCCGGCTTCTGAATGCCCAACACGCCCAGGTTGCCGAGCTTCTTGAAGATATCGTGAATCGGGAACTCGCCGGCTTCTTCCCATTCGTCGCAGTGGGGATTGATTTCCTTCTCCACGAAATCGCGGACGGTTTTTCTGAGGGCTTCGTGTTCGGCTGTGAATTTCACGTTTTTGTTCTCCTGATTGATTGTTAGCCCGTGCCTATTTGGTGATGGTGCACGTTCTCTAGCTTGGGTGGCGGCTGTGTGGGCGGGCCTTCAGAAACACGCTCCTTCGGCACATCCATGTGACGCTCGGGCTCCGCCATCCATGGCTCCGCACGGTTTCTGAAGGCCCGCCCACACAGCCGCTTTGTCTATAAATTCGTTGCTTCCTGCAGGGCGGTTTTTGGGAGGCCTGCCGCTCCGGGGTCAACCACCATCACTAAGCTCTCCTAGAGGCGGGCAACGCCAAAAGAATTAGGCCGCAACTGCCGAACCTCAGCCTCCCGACAAACCGAAAGCACCAATGCCAGAACCCGCCGGGTATCCCGCGGATCTATGAGCCCGTCGTCCCACAACCGAGCTGTACCGAACAGGGCCGTAGAGCCGTCTTCCAGTTTCTTGGCCGTAGCCTGCTCCAGGAAATCTAGCGTTTTCGGATCCGGCTCCAAACCGCCCCGGCGCTGCTTGTCTTCGGCCACAATGCGCATCACCTTACCCGCCTGCGCAGGGCCCATGACCGCTGTGCGGCTGTTGGGCCAGGCGAAGATGAAGCGTGGGTCCAGGCCGCGGCCACACATCGCGTAGTTACCTGCACCATAGGAACCGCCGATCACAATTGCGACCTTCGGCACCCGGCAATTCGCCACCGCCTGGATCATCTTTGATCCATGTTTGATGATGCCGTTCTGTTCCGAATGAGTGCCCACCATGAAACCCGTGGTGTTATGCAGGAACAGCAGCGGTGTGCCGGCCTGGTCGCAGAGCTGGATAAACTGCGCCGCCTTGGTAGCGCCGGCAGGCGTGATCGGGCCGTTGTTGCCGATAATGCCCACCGAGTGACCTTCAATGCGGATGGTGCCGCACACGGTCTGGTCGTCGTAGCCGTTCTTGAAATCCATGAACTTCGAGCCGTCGGCTATGCGGGCGAGGATTTCACGCACGTCATAGGGCTTCTTGGCGTCACTGGGAATAACGCCCAGCAACTCTTCGGCTGGATAAAGCGGCTCTTCCCATTCCGGCTCCCGTGATGGGGGTAACTGCTCGTTCCAGGGCAGGGCGTCGAGCACATTGCGGGCGTGGCGGATGCCGTCGGCGTCGTCCTCGGCCAGATATTCCGCCGTGCCGGCCACTTCTGCGTGCATCTGTGCGCCGCCGAGCTCTTCATCGGTAGCGACTTCGCCGGTGGCCGCTTTCAGTAGGGGAGGGCCGGCGAGGAACATCTTGGCCTGTTCCCGCACCACAATCACATAGTCCGACAGCCCCGGCTGATAGGCACCGCCGGCGGTCGCATTGCCATGAACCACCGTTACCTGCGGAATGCCAGCGGCGGACATGCGTGCCTGGTTGGCGAAGCCGCGCGCGCCCAGCACGAAGATATCCGTGGCGTAGTTCAGGTTGGCACCGCCGCTTTCAGACAGTGACACCACCGGCAGCTTGTTCTCCATGGCAATTTGTTGCAGCCGCAGGGTCTTGTCCAGCCCCGCCGGCGTGATGGTGCCGCCCTTGATGGCGCTGTTGCTGGCCACCACCAGGCAGCGAACACCGCTAACCGAGCCAATGCCAGCAATAATGCCGCCACCGGACAGGCTGCCGTCCTTGTCGTCATGCATCTTGTAGCCGGCCAGGGAGCACAGCTCCAGGAACGGCGTACCGCGATCCAGCAGGCGATTGATTCGGTCACGGGGTAACAGTTTCCCGCGCTTGGTGAACTTTTCACGCGCCGCTTCCGCCAGATCAAGAACCTTCTGCTCCACATCGCGGAAGGTGCCAATGTGCGCCTCCATCACCTCCGCGTTTGCTCGAAAGTCATCCGACTGGGGATTAACGGTGGACTCCAATACCTGCATCGAATTCTCCTCAGTCGTCACTCAACACTTTTGGCGTGACTGCCCGGTGGAACCCATTAAAGGGCTCATTGTTCTTCGCTTTCGGGAACGGCCAAACCCGGCCCCCCTGGGACGCGGCACCGTCAATTCGCAGGCAATCCCCACTGATAAACGCCGCCGCCGGGCTCAGCAGGAAACAAATCGCTGCACTGACCTCGGACTCCGTCCCCATTCGCTTAAGAGGCACGTTATCCCCGAGGCTACGAATCCACTGCTTCATATGTTCGGGATAGTTATCCATCCCACTGGAGGCAATCCAGCCCGGTGCCACAGCGTTCACCCGAACCCCGGAGCAACCCCACTCAACTGCAGCGGTCTGGGTAAAATTCACCATCCCTGCCCGGGCAGCGCCGGAATGCCCCATGCCAGGCATGCCGCCCCACATGTCCGCCACAATGTTCACGATGGCGCCGCCGGTTTTTGACAACAGCTGATTGTAGGCTTCACGGGCAATGAGAAAGCCCCCAGTAAGATTCGTGCGAACCACCGTCTCCCAACCTTTCTGGTTGATGTTTGCCAGCGGCGACGGAAACTGACCCCCGGCGTTATTCACGACGCCGTTCAGCCCGCCATGTTCCTCAATGATGGCCGTGACGGTCGCCTTTACAGACTCTTCCTCACGGATGTCGCACACGTGAGCGGAAGCAATACCACCGTCATCGGTAATCTCTGCTTTCACCGCCTCAACCTTCTCAGCCTTCCGCCCAACCAGAGCGACCCTCGCCCCAAGCGCAGCAAGTTCATGAGCGGTACAACGCCCAATTCCGGAACCACCCCCGGTAACGATAAAAACCTGATCCCGAAAGAGATTCGGGTGAAAAACAGACTGATAGCTCATAACAAGAGGACCTTTTCAAGTGTTCGGGCGCTCTGGTGGGAGGATATGTCCGGGACCGTCAAAAACATGGATGTTTTTGTCGAGCGTACAGGGACGTATTTACCGCGTGTCCCGGACATATCCTTCCACCAGAGTGCATGCACCAATGTAAAATCAATCAAGCAGTTCAGCACGAACCGGAACAGGGAACTCAAGCAACTGCTGGGCAAACGCCTTCCCCTGCGGATCAATCCGCAAGCTGGCAACACCCCCGCCACCGAGACTGTGCTCCAACAGGAAATTAAAGGCCTGAAACCCCGGCAACGCCCAACGGGTCACCCGACCATGCGCAGGGTGTAGCGTATGGGCCATCCATTCCGCCACAGCCAACTCCGTCAACGCCGCCTCAATAAACGGCACAAACTCCGCCTTGCGGGCAATCACCCCGATATTGGTGTGATCCCCCTTGTCACCACTGCGCGCCCAGGCCAGTTGAATCAAAGGCACTGTGGTATCCGTGGCCGGAGCGGCCGCACTGGCAGACTGCTCAATCAGCTGGCTTGGCTCGAACCCGCCGTCAGTAGCCACGTCTACCGTCTGCTTGTCGCCACCAAGATCCACGGCAACGGACACCTCCGTTTTCGAAACCAGGCACGAATACAACCGAATCTTCGGCCACACCGTTGGCCGTCCACCCACAATACCGGTGATCCCCGGCGCCATCCCCGTGGCCGCTTGGGCGATTTCCCGGGAAAACAGCACCAGCGCTTCCTTCTTGAGGTGGGCCGTGCTGATCTTCACCACCACCTCCCGACACTCTCCCATACGTCCCTGAGCGCCGTAGGTGGCCTCGGTGCCTAATAGTTCGATGCTGGTTTCTGTGTAGTCCGGCAAGCCCCGCTCACTGAACATCCGCGAGGTTTTGGCCAGGATCGCCTCGGCGACTGTCCGGGCCTTGGCCTTCGCATCCATGCCTGCCAACAAGAAGGTTACCGTGCACTTGAAACCGTCCGGCCAGGTGCCGGATACCTTATAGCTGTCCGTGGGGGGAAGCCCCTTGGCGCCAGAAACCCGAACCTCGTCCGTTGCCACTTCCTCAAGGGAGACCCCGGTAAAATCACAGGTCACATCCGGTAGCAGGTAAGCTCTCGGGTCGCCGATTTCATAGACCAACTGTTCCGCCACCGTGCCCCGGGACACTTTGCCCCCGGTACCTTGCGGCTTGGTCATGATGAAATCCCCGGTGGCGGAGACTTCTGCAATCGGAAAGCCCATATCGGCATAACCCTCGGCTACATCTTCCCAGTCGGTAAAGTTACCGCCTGTGGATTGCGCGCCGCATTCCAGTAAGTGCCCGGCCAGGCTGCCCTGGGCAAGCTTGTCGTAATCGCTCCAACGCCAGCCAAATTCATGCACCAGAGGCGCCAGCACCAGGGCGCTGTCGGCAACCCGGCCGGTGATAACAATGTCCGCACCCTGTTCCAGTGCTGCGACCAATCCCGGAGCGCCAAGGTAGGCGTTCAGGCTGACCAGCATCGGCGGCATTGGCTGTGCGGTGGTCATCTCGGTGATGCCGGCATCGGCCAGTTGCTTCTTTTTCGGCAGAAGGTCATCACCCAGCACCAGGGCGATCTTCATATCCAACCCCGCTTTTTCGCACAAAGCCTGCAGAGCATCGCGGCAGGCGACGGGATTGACGCCACCGGCGTTCGCCAATACCCGGATGCCTTTCTGTTTGATCTCACCCAGCAAGGGGCCCATCACCGTTTGTACGAAGTCGCGGGCGTAACCCTGGCTTGGGTCCTTCATCTTCTGCCCCGCCATGATGGACATGGTGATTTCCGCCAGGTAGTCCGCCACCAGGTAATCAATATTGCCCTTGTGGACCAGTTGGGCGGCAGCCGTTTCGGTGTCGCCCCAGAAGGCGGCAGAGCAGCCAATACGGACGGTTTGTGGCCTGGGGATGTCGGAATCTGGCATGTCTTCACCTTGTTGACGGAAGCCGCAAAGTGCTTTCAGAGACCCTTACAAGGTCGCTTTTAGCGGAGATTATCTATCATGCGGTTGACGATACCAAGCAAGCGCTTGGTTTGTAAACAGGCAAATTCGGGATAGAATGGGCGTTCTTCTGTTCCCTGGCTGGAAAACACTGTGAATCAAGACTCTATCCTGCGCTCACTGGTTGCCGACAACCTGGTTTCCGATCCCGCCGGAGCCCGTGGCCGGCTTCTCCACGAGGCCGCAAAGCTGTTTCGTGACAAGGGTTATGAGCGGACCACCGTCAGGGATCTGGCCGCCGCCGTTGGCATTCAGTCCGGTAGCCTGTTCCACCACTTCCGCACCAAGGAAGAAATCCTCAAGGCCGTCATGGTGGAGACCATTCGTCTCAACACAGCCCTGATGCAGGCTGCGGTGGATGCGGCCAGTACCCATCGTGACAAGTTGCAGGCGCTGATTCGCGCTGAACTGGAGTCCATCAACGGGCAGACCGGGGAGGCCATGGCAGTGCTGGTGTTCGAGTGGCGTAGCCTGTCCGAGGAATCCCAGGCTTACGTCCTTGAGCTTCGGGATATCTACGAGCAGTTGTGGTTGGATGTGCTGGAGACCTTGCGTCAGGACGGCGTGCTGGCGGCAGATCCCTTTGTGGTGCGCCGTATGCTCACGGGCGCCCTGAGTTGGACAGTGACATGGTATCGGCCTGATGGTGGCCTGACCCTGGATGATTTGACGGCGCAGGTGGTTGCAATGATGGGTTTAACGACGCCCTGAATCGGATAACCCGGCGTTAAATGCCGATGGTGGTACAAATGTCTCAATTGTAATTTTTTACATAACTTATTGTTTTAAAGAGATTAAAAGATAATTTCCTCTCGTCTATGTGGGCCATTGGCCTGATCGGCATAACCAAATCGGCAATCCAGCCATTTTTGTCTGACAAGATTCAACGCATTCTTGCCCTCGTCAAAGATGAACGGGACAGTGATTGCGATCGCCCCCGACCTATAAAAACAATGCAAACAGGACGAACTATGAACTCCTCACTGGTGAATTCCTTTGGGCATGCCCTCAACGTTCGCAGCCGTCACCTGCTTCTTCTTGTGGTGACGTTTCTGGCCGGTTGCTCGGCCAACCCTATCTACACTACAACGGGTGTGGTGCTCTCCAATTACTCCGAGGGGGAAGCAACCCCTTACGTCATGCAGATGTCCGATCCGCAAATGGCCTGTGCGTTGGGTGAGGGCGTTGACCCGCTGTTGTACTCGTTTTCCCGCGTGACCGAGGCGCCTGAGAGCACCGGTTCCCTGTTGATGCTGCTGGCCGCGAACTGCTCTGAATACAAGGCATGGGAAGCGGAACTGGAATACCTGCGCGCTGACTTTGCCGGTGATGTACCTGCCGCAAAAGACGCGCGGGAGAAAGCAAAGCGGCTGAATGCCCGAACCGCCAAGCGTCGCTATGTCGCCTATCAGCGCGCCATGGCGGCCTATGACTTTGACCCGGCCGCAAAGGAATTCGAGTGTCCGTTCCTGTTCGATGACCAGGAGGAGCTGACTTTCCTGCTGGGCCTGCTGACCGGCATGCAGGCCATCGTGAACGACGCCAACTCCGGTGCCATGGCAGGGGTTCCCCGCAATATTGCGCCCCGGGCGGAGCGTGCCGCCGAATGCCTGGATAACGAAAAATGGGGCGGTTTACCGAATGCCATACGCGGCATGGTGTGGTTGCTGTTGCCGGACACCCGCCCCAGCCTGTCTCCGGATCCCTGGGAAGTGCTTGAGGATAGCTCCCGCCTGGGGGTTGAATCGGGTATACGGGCGTCCATGGCTCTTGAGGCCGTGGCTGCAGAGACGTTTGGTCGCCCGGAGGTGCTCAAGGATGTCATCGCGCGGTTCGCCGACGCGGATGGAGAGATCAAAGTATGGGCTGAGTATCGCCTGGTAGACGAGATCGCCCGAGACGTCATTCAGTTCTCGTCCGATAAGCATTGGACAGCGAACTACGGCTACCGCACGCCCCGTACCTATTTCGGAAGACTGAGCCCGGAACGGCTCGAAGAGCCTGAAACCATGGATCTGGACGGCCTGCTCTAAGCAGGCCCTCGACTCACTGTAATTACCTACAAACACAAGAAAGACCCGGAGGTCATTCATGATCCGTAAATCCCTTGCTGCCCTTTCTTTTGCTGCAGTTGCTCCGATGGCCGCCGCACAGTCTGTGACGATGTGCGTTTTCGATGTGATCGGCGCAAACGGTGATATGTACAACATGGTCAAAGACTATGCGCTGGAAATGAAAGCCCATGGGGTTGATTTTGAACTGCGCCCCTACACTGACGAAGGGGTTGCCGTGGGTGATTTCAATTCCGGACAATGCGACGCCGTCGCCGCTACGGATCTTCGGACCCGCCCGTTCAACCGATTTACCGGCAGCATCAGCGCCGTTGGCGCGATCCCGACCTATGACGATCTGAAAACAACCCTCGCCACGCTTGCGCAGGCCAAGGCAGCGCCCTTGATGAAACAAGGCGACTATGAGGTGCTGGGCATTGTTCCGGCGGGTGCAGGCTACCTGTTCGTCAATGACCGTAGCATTGATACCGCTGGTGAACTGGCCGGCAAGCGCATGGCCACACTGGATTACCAGAAGGACGCCATCCACATGGTCAACCATGTGAAAGCGACGGTTGTACCCTCCGACATCACCAACTTTGCCGGCAAGTTCAACAATGGCTCGGTGGATACGGCTTACGCACCGGCGTTTGCCTACGAAGCTCTGGAACTCTACAAGGGCATTGGTGAAGACGGTGGCATCGTTGATTATCCGCTGGCGCAACTGACCATCCAGGTCATTGCCCGAGACGATGTGCTCGACGACGACACGGCTCAGAAGTCCCGTGAAGTTGCCTGGGGGATGTACGGCCAGGCCATGGACCTGATTCAGCGGCAGGAGTCCGCCATTCCGGAGGAAAAGTGGATCCGTATTCCCGATGCTGACATCGAAGGCTATCAGGAGATGTTTCGGGAAAACCGCCTGCAGCTTCGGGATGGAACCGATGGTGCCAATAAGGTCTATCACCCGAAGATGATGAGCCTGCTCAGCAAAATCCGTTGCTCCAGCAATCCCGGTGCCTCCGAGTGCACAGCGCCTGACCGCGAATAATAAAGGCTGACCCTCCATGAACTGGCGAGCATTATCAGCGGCAGGCCCGAAAACGCTGTACCCCGTGCATCGATTGCACGGGGTTATCCTCCTGCTGCTCCTTATCTTTACGCTTCTTCTGGGTATGGGAAACTCACTCCACTCGCGCATGCTGTGGGTGGGGGAGCAGACCTGGCCGAACTACTACCTGCTGGACCCGGACGCCACGGAGCCGACCTGCACGTTGTCCATGGATGTGGATGCAGAGGTCAGGAAACGTGTCGAGGCCTACGAGCCAGATCCGGACGATCTTTTCAGCTCGCCGCCGGACCCGGATGCGATCCGCAAGTCCCTGGAAAAAAACCTGGCACTCTGCCAGCAGAAGCATCGCCTCTATGAAGAAAACCAGGAGCATGCCACCGAGGCGTTGGCAGTTTACAAGGCGGTTGAACAGGGCTTTGCGGATTTCCTGCTGGATAATATCGAGCTCACCAAGTTCCTGTTTATCGCCATGTTTGCCATGGCTGCGGCGATTTCGGCCTTCGATGCCGATCACATAGCCCTGCGATTGCCGCGCAACCGGTCAGAGTGGCGTCTGAGCCAGGGCATGCAGTTTGTGGTCAATGGCCTGATGGTGTACTCCCTGTTCTCTTACGTGGGCAAGTTATCCTCTTCGCCGGGCTCGGAAGGCACCGCTTTGCTGCAATACGCCTGGGCGGCAGTCTTCGGGCTGTTCATGGTGATCAACCTGATGCGGTTTGTGTCGGTGCCGTCTCGAATGAGGCCGGGATCACTGGCGGCGTCCTCCGGCCTGGTACTGCCGCTGTATTGCGCAATGGGCCTGATCGCGATGAGTTATTTCTTCTTCGTGGACGGCTACTCGTCCGGCCTGGCGATCTATTTCGGTATGATGACCAACCTGTCATCGATGTTTATCAACATCGGGCTCTATGTGCTTGTGGGCATGGCGCTGAAGCAGACTCGCATTCCGGACCTGCTGTTGAACGTCATCAAACCTTACCATCTGCCCGCGCCCATGCTGGCCTCGGTGATGATATTCGCGACCGCTTTTCCCACTGCGTTTACTGGCGCCTCGGGGATTTTCATCCTGGCCGTGGGTGGTGTCGTCTACGATGAAATGCGCAAGAGTGGAGCAGGGCGACAGCTATCGCTGGCTACCACGGCCATGTCCGGCAGCTTGGGGGTGGTTCTTAATCCCTGTTTGCTGATCGTGGTTGTGGCGGCGCTGAACAAGGAAGTGACCACCTCCGAAATGTACGGCTGGGGTTTCTGGGTGTTTATTATGTCGGCCACTCTGTTCTCTGTGGTTGTCTGTAAAACCCAGGGCAACTGGAAGCCTCGCCCGGCTCCGGGGGCATTCCGTAAATCGCTGGCGCAGCTTCGCCCCCTGGTGCCTTATGCCATCGTTACCGCGGTGGTTATCCTGGCCATCTGGGTCATTCTCGGTTTGGGATTCAATGAGTACAGCGCGCCGATGATCCTGCCGCTGGTGATGCTGGCGCTGGTCTATCTCGATTCGGGCAAGGATCCCAACGAACAGGGCCAATCCCGGGTGCGTGCTTTTTGTATGCGCACAACGGCGGCCGCCAGTGACTCTGCCGTACACATCGGCGCACTGCTGGCGCTGATTGGTTTCTCTATCTGTCTCGGGGGCATCCTGGAACGTTCCGATGTGGTGCACGCATTGTTCCCGGAAAACCTGACCAGCCCCTGGATCGCCATGTTGGTGATTGTGGTTATGCTCACCATTATCGGCATGGTGATGGACCCGTTCGGCGCGGTCATCCTGGTGTCGGCCACCATCGCGCAGCCCGCCATCCAGTTGGGTATCGACCCGCTGCACTTCTGGATCGTGTGCCTGGTGGCGTTTGAACTGGGCTACCTGAGCCCGCCGGTGGCACTGAACCATCTGCTGACACGGCAGGTGGTAGGTGAAACCGAGGTGTTGGCCGCTGAGCGCACGGGTTCGTTCTGGCATCGCTATGAGAGACTGTTGTTGCCACTGGTGGTGATGGGACCGACATTGCTGACGGCGGCGTTCGTGCCTCTGTTTTTCTACGCACTGTAGATATAGAGCCTCGGAGACACCGACGCGAAACCGCCTGTGGGGTAACCTGCAGGCGGTTTTTTGCATCTGATTATGGGTTTGGAACGTAATCGGTTTCATAGGCGTTTAATGAGTACCATACTGAAAGCATATGGTGTCGTTCTCGCACTTCTAAGTTGTCGTCCTTGTGAGCCCATTATGATTCGGACTGTTCCTGTTACTGCTGGTTTGATCTCGTTTACATTGCTGTTCGCAGGCTGCGGCGGTGGTGGATCCGGTGGTAGCAGTGAGGCGCAACCCGATCTGAGTGGGGTGATTGACATCGAGAGCGGTACACGGGTGGACTCCGATACCGCAGATGATCGTCGTGTTGACCTTGCCACCGCCAATAACACGGCCGTGTCTGCCCAGACTCTGCCGCCGGGCGCAACGGTGGGTGGCTATCTGAGTTCTGGCTCCGATACCTACGCAAATTTTTTCCAGTACTTTGAAGATGCCGTTGATGTCTACGCCGTAGACCTGTCACCCGGAGACCGCGTCTCTTTTCAGGTGTTCAGTTCTCCGGAGGATCTCCTGCCCGCTGGCGCAGCGGCGCCGGAGCGTTCTCTTCGGATACTGAAACAGCAGGCGGGAACCGTTGTGGAAGTGGCGTCTCAGTCTGCTTCGGGTGATCTGCGACCGCTGGTCGAGGTGCTCGACGACACTTTCGAGCCCGGCTCTTACCTGGTGGAAGTCAGTACCACCAGCGGTATTCCATTTCGGTACGTGCTGTCGCTGGCAGGTGAAGGAACAGCCAGCGTGATGAACACCAGCTACTCGACGCCGCCATTCATGATTGATGAAGCCGTAGTCACCCTCGCGCCAGCCTCGGGGAACCTGCCAGTGATCGCAGCGATGGCGACGTCACAGCGCAGGGAACTGGGTCGAGGTGCCTGGCTGGTGCGCCGTGACCGGCCACGAAACCTGGCAACCATGTCGTCCGGGCAGCGAGAAAGTGCGCGTCAGGAAACCCTGGAATGGGTCAGGGAGTTGCAGCAACAGCCCGGTGTGACATCGGCGGAGCCGAACTACCTCTATTCCTCCCAACAAGTGTCCCCGGACAATGATCCACTCTACAGTCGCCAATGGAGTCTGCCACTGATTCAAACGCCGTTGGCCTGGCAGGCCGCACCGAGTGCGGGTGCAGATATTGGTATCGCGGTCATGGATACCGGCGTATTCCGCTCGCCACCGACGGCGACGGGCGACTGGCATCCGGACTTGAGCGCCAATGTGCAACTGATCCCAGGGCAGATCATGGATTACGTATCGGGTGATCTGGATATTGATCGGGAGGACAGTGGCCAACGTGACACAAACCCCGCCGACCCGGGTGACGGCAAGGCCCGGAGCAGTAATTTCCACGGAACCCATGTGGCAGGTATTGCCGCTGCCGTTGATAACACCCAGGGTGTCGTCGGGGTTTCGCCGGGGGCCACTATCTATCCGGTACGGGTGCTCGGGCGTGACGGTGTAGGGTCGTCCGCTGACCTGATTGACGCCCTGAACTGGGCAGCCGGCCGGAATGAAATAGATGTGATTAATCTCAGTCTCGGTGGGCTTGGCCCAAGCAACGCGCTCAAGCAGGCGATCGACGCCGCCTGGAATGGTGGCAACGGCAAACTGATTGTTGCCGCTGCTGGCAACCAGGGCACGGACGAGCCTACCTACCCCGCTGCCTATCCCAACGTTGTCGGAGTGGGGGCTGTAGACGGCGGAAGTGTGCGTGCCTCGTATTCCAACGTTGGCCAGTCCGTCGACGTGGTTGCTCCGGGTGGTGATGCAAGCAGGGATGCCAATCAGGACGGTACGGCCGATGTCATTGTCAGCGCCTGGGGGCGCGACGATACGGGCTCATTCGAGCCGGGATACGCTGGCCTGCAGGGCACCTCAATGGCGGCACCTCATGTGGCGGGCGTTTACGCCCTGATGAAGGCGGAAGTGCCGACCATTACCCCTGCCGGATTTCAGAGTTTCCTGGTAAATGGTGACCTTACGGACGATGTGGGGCCCGCGTTTGAATACGGAGCGGGGCAGATCAACGCACTGGCAGCGATGGATGCGGCGCTGGACGGCAATTTCCCAATCACTCTTGGTTCCTCGCCCACCGCTATACAGTTCAATGCTGCGGTGCTTAGTGAACAGCTGGTATTTTCGACCTACCCCGAAGGGGAGAGCGTCACCATCACAGACGTGGACCCTGGTGCGCCATGGCTTGATGTGAGTGAACCCAGCGATGCGCGACCGTTGTCACTGACAGTGACCGCAGACCCTACGCAACTGGGGGGTGACGGGCGCTACATGGCAACGCTGGTGATTACTTATCAAGCAGACGGCGCACCTGCTGCAACGCTTATGATTCCGGTATCTCTCAGCCTGGGTAGTTCATCGGATGAACGGAACGCAGGCCGACACTATGTATTGCTGGTCAGTGCGGACGACGAGCGCGATACTCTTGAGCAGGCCGTTGTCTCCGCCTCCCGGGGGCGGTACGAATTTGCGTTTGACGAGGTTGAGGCCGGTGAGTATTTCCTGGTTGCCGGCAGCGACATGGACAACAACGGGCTGATTTGTGAAAACGGCGAGGCCTGTGCCGAATATCCGGTCAATGGGTTACCTGAAAAAATCGTTATTGGCGAAGAACCGGTAGGCGGGGTAAGGTTGAGTACCAGTTTTCGTCGGCCCACCATTACCTCCCTGGGTCTGCCCAGAGTGGGCTTTGAGGGGTATCGCCTGAGATCAGGCCCGAAGTCAAAAACTGGCGGTGAGCCGATCCGCAACGTGGAGAGTACCCGTTGACCTACCGTTTTACGCTGCTACCACTCTGTGTACTCGTGCTCAGTCTGATCACAGGCTGTGCGATCAATCGCTCGGCGACCGCTGATGGTGCGCCTCTGGCGAGACAGGTCACTGAGTCCGATCACTGTGGGCTCACGGCGCCGGGACTGGTCTATGTGTCCAGTGCCGGAGATCTGGACAAGCTTGCCCAACTGCCCTCCGGAAACCTGGCGCTGAGCATGCTTCGCGCCATTGATTTCAATGAGGAACATCTGGTGTTGGTGGGGCTGGGGCAGAAAACCACTGGCGGCTACGGCCTGACACTGACGTCGTCCGAGATCGTAGACGATGTTCTGGAGTTGGCGGTCAAGGTCAGGCGGCCGGCGGCAGACGCCATGGTAACCCAGGCGTTGACCACACCCTGTGCAGTGATCGCCATCAGCCCCGAAGAGTGGGAGCAGTTGCGGGTGTCCGGGGAAGGCCTCGGGCGTTTCTCGCGACAGCGTTAACGGCGCCGGGGCCGTGCTGGTCCACACCAGCACAAAACAACCGTTGATCTTTCCCTGCGAATCCCTAAGCTATGGGCCAGTTTTATAACAAACCCGTGGAGTCGCTTCCTTCCCATGAGCCAGAAACAGTACAACGCCGATGCCATTGAAGTTCTGAGTGGTCTGGACCCTGTCCGCAAACGCCCAGGCATGTACACCGATACCAGTCGGCCCAACCATCTGGCCCAGGAAGTCATTGATAACAGTGTCGACGAAGCGCTGGCGGGGCACGCCCGCAGGATCGATGTCGTCCTGCACAGCGATGGTTCCCTGAGCGTGGAAGACGACGGCCGCGGGATGCCGGTCGACATGCACAAGGAACATGGGGTTCCGGGTGTGGAGCTGATTCTGACTCGCCTCCACGCCGGCGGTAAATTCTCCCAGGGTAACTACAACTTTTCCGGTGGCCTGCATGGGGTAGGTGTCTCGGTGGTCAACGCCCTGTCGACGCTCCTTGAGGTTTCCATCAAGCGTGATGGGCAACTGCACCGGATGACCTTCGCCAACGGCCACAAGAAGACGGAACTAACAGTTGTCGACTCTGTGGGCAAGCGGAACACCGGTACCCGATTGAAGTTCACCCCGGACCCAAGCTACTTCGACAGCCCGAAATTTTCCGTCAGCCGTTTGCGCCACAACCTGCGCGCCAAGGCCGTTCTCTGTCCCGGCCTGAACGTCACTTTCCTGCAGGAACACACCGGTGATAAAGATGAATGGTGCTACGAGGGCGGTTTGCGGGACTACCTGCGCACCGAGCTTGCCGACATCGAAGCCGTACCGCTGGAGCCGTTCACGGGCAGCTTTTCCGGCAACAAGGAAGCGGTGGACTGGGCGTTCCAGTGGTTGCCGGAAGGTGGCGAAGCGGTTATGGAGAGTTACGTTAACCTGATTCCGACCGCCCAGGGCGGCACCCACGTGAACGGCCTGCGTACCGGCCTGCTGGAGGCCATGAGGGAGTTCTGTGAGTTCCGTAACCTGTTGCCCCGGGGCGTCAAGTTGTCTCCTGAAGACATCTGGGAACGCTGCGCCTATGTGTTGTCGTTCAAGATGCAGGAACCCCAGTTTTCCGGCCAGACAAAGGAACGGTTGTCCTCCCGGGAAGCTGCCGCGTTTATTTCCGGTGTGGTGAAGGACGCGTTCAGCTTGTGGCTGAATCAGCATACGGACATTGCCGAAGCGCTTGCTGAGTTGTTCATCAGCAATGCACAGCGCCGTTTGAGGGCCAGCAAGAAAGTGGCCCGCAAGAAGGTCACATCCGGTCCGGCGTTGCCCGGGAAACTGGCGGATTGTTCTGGCAGCGACACCAATCGCTCGGAACTTTTTCTGGTTGAGGGTGACTCCGCCGGCGGCTCCGCGAAACAGGCCCGTGACCGTGAATTTCAGGCGGTCATGCCCCTGCGAGGCAAGATTCTCAATACCTGGGAAGTGGACTCCAGCGAAATTCTTGCTTCCCAGGAAGTCCATGACATTGCCGTTGCCATTGGGGTAGATCCCGGCTCCGACAAACTGGAAGGCCTGCGTTACAACAAGATCTGCATCCTGGCGGACGCCGACTCCGATGGCCTACACATCGCCACCCTGTTGTGCGCGTTGTTCGTCAAGCATTTCCGACCGGTGGTTGCTGCCGGCCACGTATTTGTTGCCATGCCTCCGCTGTATCGTGTTGATTTGGGAAAGGAAACCTTTTACGCCCTTGATGAGCACGAAAAGCAGGGCATTATCGACCGGCTGGCGGCCGAAAACCGTCGCGGCAAGATTTCCGTTACCCGTTTCAAGGGCCTGGGCGAGATGAATCCGCTCCAGCTGCGCGAGACGACAATGGCGCCGGATACCCGCCGGCTGGTGATGCTGACCATTGAGGACGGCGACGATACCGACAGCCGCATGGACATGCTGCTGGGTAAAAAGCGGGCGTCTGACCGCCGCACTTGGCTGGAGACTTACGGAAATATGGCGGATATCGAGGTCTGAACAGCTCCATATTTCTTCTGGTGCTTTAAACAGCATCCTTTATTCTTTCTAAGTATTCGGCAAACTCGTTATCCTGCCCCTTTTATCCAAAGGACCACCAGATGGATTGGCAGGGCTGGTTTGCATTAAGCCTTACGGGTGTGGCGTTGTTATTGATGAGTGTCGGGCGGTTCGGCCCGCATCTCGTCATGCTGGGTGTACTCATCGTTCTCAGTGCCAGCGGCATTATCAGCGCCGATCAGGCTCTTGCCGGATTCAGTAACAGTGGATTGATCACGGTGGTTGCCATGTTCGTGGTGGCGGCGGGCATTCACCATTCCGGTGGAGTGGACCTGGTTGTCCATCACCTGCTCAGGTCGCCTCGTACGGTGCGCTCGGCCCAGGCCCGCATCGCATTCCCTGTCGCGTTGCTGAGCGGCTTCCTCAACAACACCCCGGTAGTGGCCACCATGATTCCCGCGGTCCATGCCTGGTCCCGCAAGATTGGCATATCACCCTCGAAACTGATGATCCCCCTGAGTTACTCCGCCATTCTGGGTGGTACCCTCACCCTGATTGGCACCAGCACCAACCTGGTGGTCAATGGCCAGTACCAGCAATTGACCGGGGAGGGCGGTTTCTCGATCTTTTCCATCACCGCCGTTGGGTTGCCGGTTGCTGTGATCGGCTTGGCTGTCATGCTTCTGGTGTTACCGAGGGCGCTTCCGGATCGTAAGGACCAGCAGAAGTTCGGTTCCATGCGGGAGTTCACCCTGGAGGTGGCAGTTGCCTTTGATGGGCCGTTGGTGGGCAAGAGTGTCGGAGAGGCCGGGCTGCGTGAGTTGGAGAGGCTGTATCTCGTCGAGATCGAGCGGGATGGCAGCGTTGTTACGGCGGTACCTTCGGAAGAACGCCTTCGAGGCGGTGACCGGTTGGTCTTTGCTGGCGATACCCAGGCTATTTCCGATCTGCTGCGAATCAACGGTATTGTCCCTTCGGTACACGATGATGAGCCAAGCCTGAGTAAAGACCGGGCAGAGCGCCGGCTGGTTGAAGCCGCGCTGTCCCCGCAGTCGGAAGTGCTGGGTCTGACCATCCGGGATGCCCGTTTTCGGGATCGCTATGGCGCGGTGGTATTGGCAGTCGCCCGGGGTGGTGAGCGGGTGTCGGGCAATCTCGGCAATATTCGTCTGAAAACCGGCGACGTTCTGTTGCTGGAGGCACGTCCCGCTTTTGTCAGTCGTCAGCGATACGCCAAGGACTTCCTGCTGATCAACGACCTGGAAACCGAAACACCCCGCCATGACCGTGCCTATCTGTCTTGGGGCATCCTGCTGGTGCTCGTGGGCGCTGCCGCTTTTGGGGCATTGAGCATGCTGAACGCCGCGCTGATGGGGGCGGCCCTGATGGTTCTTAGCGGTTGCTGTTCCGTCGGTCAGGCGCAGAAAGCGGTGGATGTACCAGTGATGCTTACAATTGCTGCGTCATTTGCCTTAGGGGCTGCGCTTCAGGAAACCGGGGCTGCAGGCTATGTTGCGACGGGCATTCTGGAGGTGAGCAGTGGTCACCCGCTGCTGACCATCCTGCTGGTGTACTTCGCGGTATCGGTGCTGACCGAGGTCATTACTAACAACGCAGCCGCAGTGTTGGTACTTCCCATTGTACTGTCAATGACAACGGCCCTGGGGATCGCGTCAGAGCCCTATGTTATCGCCGTGATGATGGCGGCATCCGCCAGTTTTGCCACACCACTGGGCTACCAGACCAATATGATGGTGTTTGGGCCAGGGGGATACCGGTTTATGGACTTCGTAAAGGTAGGCCTGCCGATGAACCTGTTTATCGGGCTGGTGACCGTCGGCGTGATCTCGGTGGTCTACGGGATCAGCCTTTCCTGAGGGCGGTTTCGGTAGGGTTGGCGAGAATGTCGCAGCAAAGAACCCTCAGCTCGCCCTTGTGGTAGTAACCGAGGGACAGGGTAACGCACATGTATGCGCCGGTAATACAGAGGTAGGGCGCGGTTATATGAACATGGCCTGGCTGGGCAATGGCCTGGCGTAGATACTGTTGGCGATACCAGTCGGCACTGGTGGTGCTTTCCAGCGGCCGGAATCGAGGGTCCAGGCCCCGGGCTGTGGCGTCCGATACCATGGTGTCATCAATTTGTACGCCGTTGGCATCGACCAGGTAACACCGCGACACCGCAGGATGATTCAGCAGGCTACTGCATGCCTCGTTCATCGGCATGCCCTGCGAGAGTGTGTCTACGGCACTACGAAAGAAATCCTCGAAGTAGGAAATCAGTTGCTGTGTTGGGTCTCTCGTTATCCGGTTTTTGCTCTTATAGTCTCTCAGTAACCCGTCCAGGTCCGTCACTTTGTGGGGAATGTCCGCCAGGGCAGTACTTGGCCTGCTGAAATAGAATCCCTGGACAAAATCAACGCCCGCGTCGATAGCAATCATTGCCTGGTCGTGAGTTTCCACGCCTTCAAGGAGTACTAGGCACCCAGACTGATGCAGCAAAGAGACGATGCCGTTGAGTATCTGTCTGGCCTTGTGGTCGTCTGTGGCCCGAGTCAGAAGCTTACGGTCCAGCTTCACGATATCCGGTGACAGGTTCCAGATGCGCTCAAAGTTGGAATGCCCAGCACCAAAGTCATCGATAGCGGTCAGGCAGCCCAGCTGTTGGTAGTAGGCAACGGTTTCTCGCAGTCGTTCTGCGTCGTCCGTTGGCTGCTCCACAATCTCCATCACGATGCGATGGGGGGGCAGGCCCGTTTTCTTCAACAGTTCGCCGAAAAAGCTGTCGGCACGGTTGCCAGCTGAAACCACACGGGGAGATACGTTAAGGAACAGCCAGTTCAGCTGGTCCTGGAATCCGGAATAGTTGCTGATGTGCAGGTATCGGCACAGGCGATCAAGCAGCAGGTTTTCGGCGTCAGAGCTCGGTAGCTCGAACAAATGAAGGGGTAATACCGCAGCATTATCGGTATCAAAGGCGCGAATCAGCGCTTCGTAGCCGACAACCCGTTTGTGGGAAATACTGAATATTGGCTGCAGCGCCGTTCGTAAAGTCAGGCCCTGGTAGTCGGCCGTCCATGATTCCCCCTCCCTGGTTAACATAGGCGACAGCACATCAACTTCCGGTGCGGTCATCTGCTCTGGGAGGGTTCGCGACATAGGCCTTTTCTGGTCCGGATAAACGAAAACATCGGGAAAGCCTGTGGCAGCCCGATCTGTTGATCCTGGTCGCATTTCGTTGACTTATAGGAAAGTAAATCAGTCAGCACGAACAGGATGGTCTAGATAGACAGAAGAGTGCCAAAAACAGCGGGTTATTACCACTATTTCATGTAAAAACAGGCAACGTCAGGCGGCAATGCGCAGGTGGGTGAGCAGGACCGGTGTCCGGCAGCTCCGGTGGGAGCTGCAGGGAATCAGTTGTTGCTGGGTACTGCGACGGATTCGTCGAATTCAAGTTCCATGTTTATTCCTCTCGTTCACTGAGTGACCCGAACCGGGTAAATAAAGTATGTAGAAAGTTTATCGTACCCATTGTTTTCCACAATCCGTAAAACCCGTATCAGACCAAAGGTATAAGGGATCGTACGTATGGGGTTGTTCATCAGAAAATCTGATCCTCGTCTCCAAAACATTTTGATTGGTTTTGTGCGGGGCTCTTCCTAAACTGTTGGGATCTTGTCTGGTATCAGGGAGTGGGACGTTAAGCGTCATGCAGGTACGCAATTCGAGCAGTAATTTTGGTGTGGTATCCGTAGCCATTCATTGGCTGGTGGCTGTAGCGGTGTTTGGCCTATTCGGGCTGGGTTACTGGATGGTGGATCTATCCTATTACGACGACTGGTATCGCACCGGCCCGAATATCCATAGAAGTATCGGTATATTGCTGCTGTTGGTCATGCTGTTTCGCCTGGTGTGGCGACTGTTCAATCCGCTGCCGCGTGCACTCCCGAGCCATAGCCGACTGGAAGTGTTGGCCGCTCATGGCGCACACTCTCTGCTCTATGTGCTGATTTTTGTTGCTATGGCCAGTGGGTATCTCATTTCGACGGCGGATGGGTCCTCAATAAGTGTGTTCAACTGGTTTGATGTGCCTTCGGTGACCGGCCAGATTAAGGGGATGGAGGACACCGCCGGGCTTGTCCATTACTGGTCTACCTGGGCACTTGTCGTGCTTGCCGGGGTACACGGTCTGGCTGCGGTTAAGCATCATCTGATTGACCGGGACGACACCCTTCGACGCATGTTGGGTTCAGGTCGCCGCCAATCGTAATTCAGACTATCGATTCAATCGTGCCTACGGGCTGTTTCAACAAGGAGATGAACATGAAAAAATTGCTGCTTGCATCTGCGGTTGCACTTGCGGTGTCTGGCGGAGCCCAGGCATCCGAGCACAGTGGAACCTATGCTTTTGATACCAAGGGTTCCCACCAGTTTATTACGTTCAAGATTTCCCATCTGGGCTATAGCTGGTTGTATGGCCGGTTCAACGATTTCGATGGTGAATTTGTCTACGATGCACAGAATCCGGCGAACAGTTCCGTTGAAGTTGCCGTGGACACATCCAGCGTTGATTCCAACCACGCCGAGCGTGACAAGCACCTGCGCTCGGAAGACTTCCTGTACGTTGACGAATTCCCAGAGGCCACGTTCAAGAGTAAAAGAGTGGTTGTGGACGATGAGGGCGAGGCCGATATCGTCGGTGACCTGACCCTGCGTGGTGTGACGAAAGAGGTCACCCTGGACGTGGAAATGCTCGGGCATGGCGACGATCCATGGGGTGGTTACCGCATGGGGTTTGAAGCTGAAACCGAATTCAAGTTGACGGACTTCGGTATCCCCATGGATCTGGGCAAGGCGTCTGAAACGGTTGAGATGATCATTTCTGTGGAAGGCATTCGCCAGTAAAGGTTATTTAGCGGCCTCACCTCTGGCGTTGATTGGGGGTGGGGATCGTTTCCCTATCTGAAGTTTCCGAAACTCTGGTGCCTCACAGGCTTCCAATCTCCGTACTCATCTCCCCAGAGCACCAACGGCGCTACCCTTGGGGTCTTCACAGGTCTCGGGATTCATTGTCAGGATTACTGTGGACAGTGATTGGCAGGAATGCCTGCTAAAGCGTATCCGGGGACTCCTGGGCCGATTGTCCGTTCCGGCAGAGATGGCGCTGGCGCCAGAACTGGGCGAAGAAAATAACCAGTCCGATGAGCAACCCCGCCCACAGGTAAGGGCCCGCCAGTTGGAAAGTGCCGGTTATGGCAAACTCCACCAAGAGCATCAGGGTAAGAGCAAGAACAGCGTTCACCATGGCCGTAATCAGCGCCTGCCCACAGGCTTTCAGGTTGGGTCTCATAGTTCTCCACTCGTGGATGTCGTGAAACGGATCATCGTTTACTGATGGCGAGCATACGGTGAGGGTTACACTCTCTCCATGCGGGAATTCCGCTATTGGAAAATCCACGGGGTGTTGGTGTATCCGTCCCCGCCTCCATATAATGTGCAGTCCCGGCTTAGGCCGGGATAACCAGCGGAATTCATATCAGGCAATAACAAAGGGGCATCCATGCCAGAGTTTCAGACCACGGATGAAGGCTTTGAGCGGGTTTCATTGCGGGACTACACCGAAAAGGCCTACCTCGACTACTCCATGTACGTCATTCTGGACAGGGCGTTGCCCAACGTCGGAGACGGACTGAAGCCGGTGCAGCGGCGTATTATCTACGCCATGTCCGAGCTTGGTTTGAAATCCACCTCAAAGTATAAGAAGTCTGCCCGTACGGTGGGCGATGTCCTGGGTAAATTTCACCCCCATGGCGACAGTGCCTGCTACGAAGCCATGGTGTTGATGGCTCAGCCGTTTTCCTATCGCTACCCACTGGTGGATGGCCAGGGCAACTGGGGCGCGCCTGACGACCCCAAATCTTTCGCGGCCATGCGTTATACAGAATCCCGTCTCGCGAAATTCGCGGATGTCCTTCTCAGCGAGCTGGGGCAGGGCACAGTGGACTGGGTGCCAAACTTTGATGGCACCATGGACGAGCCTTCAGTATTGCCCGCGAGGCTGCCTCACGTACTTTTGAACGGCACCACCGGTATTGCCGTGGGTATGGCAACGGACATCCCGCCGCACAATGTCCGGGAGGTGGCAGCGGCCTGTGTAAGGCTGCTTGACCAGCCGGAGGCCACCACCGATGACCTGTGTGAGCATGTCCAGGGGCCAGACTTTCCCACCTACGCGGAGATCATTACGCCTCGCAAGGATATCCGCCAGATGTACGAGACCGGCCGGGGCTCGCTAAGAATGCGGGCGCGCTGGATCAACGAGAGCGGGGAAATCGTGGTGACCGACCTGCCTCATCAGGTCTCCGGGAACCGGGTGCTGGAGCAGATCGCCCAGCAGATGCAGACCAAAAAGCTGCCCATGGTCGCGGACCTGCGCGACGAATCCGACCATGAGAACCCGACCCGGCTGGTGATCGTTCCACGCTCCAATCGTGTGGATCAGGAAGGGCTGATGGCCCACCTGTTTGCCAGCACGGATCTGGAGAAAACCTATCGGGTGAATATCAACGTCATCGGCAATGACGGCCGCCCGGGCGTGAAGGGCCTGCGCGAAATGCTGACGGAGTGGCTCAGCTTCCGTCGCACCACCGTCACCCGGCGCCTGCAGCACAGGCTGGATAAGGTCCTGGCGCGTCTGCATATTCTTGAAGGCCTGTTGGTGGCCTATCTGAACATCGATGAAGTTATCGCGATTATCCGCTACGAAGATAAACCCAAAGCAGAGTTGATGTCCCGCTTCGGGCTGTCCGGAGAGCAGGCTGAAGCCATTCTTGAGTTGAAGTTGCGTCACCTGGCCAAGCTTGAGGAAATGAAAATCCGTGGCGAGCAGGACGAGCTGTCGGCTGAGCGGGATGAGCTGCAGGCGATTCTTGGCTCCGAGGACCGCCTGCGGGAGCTGATCAAGGACGAATTGCTGGCGGATGCGGAAACCTATGGGGATGATCGTCGTTCACCCATTGTCGAGCGCCGGGAAGCCAGGGCCTTCAGCGAAACCGAATTGGTTTCCAACGATCCGGTCACGGTTGTGCTGTCGGAGAAGGGCTGGGTCAGGGCGGCCAAAGGGCATGATATTGAGCCTGAGGGGCTTAGCTATAAGGCGGGTGACAGTTTTGCCATGGCTGCCAAGGGGCGTAATAACCAGCAGGCGGTATTCCTGGACTCCACGGGGCGGGCTTACTCCCTGGTCGCCCATACGTTTCCATCTGCGCGGGGGCAGGGCGAGCCTCTGAGTGGCCGTATCAATCCGCCGTCGGGGGCAACGTTCTCTGGGTTGCTGATGGGCGATCCAGCGCGGAAGGTGTTGTTGGTCACCGATGGCGGCTACGGATTCGTGACCTCCCTCAATGACATGATCAGCAAAAACCGCAACGGCAAGGCCGTGGTGTCGGTACCGAAAGGGGCGAAGATCATGTCGCCGGTGGTGGTGCCCGGCTCGGACAAGCCGCTTTATCTGGGCGCCATTTCCAATGAAGGACGGATGCTGGTGTTCCCGCTGAGCGAGCTGCCGGAGCTGGCCAAAGGCAAGGGCAACAAGATCATCAGCATTCCCTCGGCGCGGGTTCAGAACCGGGAAGAATATGTGGTGGCTGTTGCCGTTTTCGCTGAGGACGACCAATTGGAGATTCGTGCCGGCAAGCGCAAGATGGGGCTTCAGTTCAGCGATCTGGAGCACTACCTGGGCGAGCGTGGCCGCCGTGGCCATAAACTGCCTCGCGGGCTTCAGAGAGTGGATGCGATAGATGTGATTCAGTCAGCCAGCAATGCGGCAGGCGTTTCCGATGCAGACAGCGTTGCCAATGCAGAGGAGCAGCCTGACAGTGAGTGAACTGGTTCTGATTAACGTTTCGGGGCGCGACAAGCCGGGCCTGACGTCGGAGATAACCGGCATCATGGGACAGTACGATGTGCGTATTCTGGATATCGGCCAGGCGGTGATCCATGACCACCTGACCTGGGGTATCCTGATCGAGATCCCCGATGAGTCCAAATCCTCACCGGTGATTCGCGACCTTCTGTTCCGACTGCATGCGCTGGATCTGCAGGTGCGTTTTGCGCCGATTACGATCGAGGAGTATCAGCAGTGGGCGGAGGGGCGTAACCGCGCCTGTTACATCGTCACGCTGCTGTCGCGGGATATCAAGGCCGAGCAAATTGCGCGGGTGTCTGCGATTACCGCTCGCCATGGCCTGAACATCGATAACATCAGCCGGCTTTCTGCCCGCCCGTCGCTGAATTCCTCCGAGAACCGCATTGCCTGCGTGGAATTTTCTGTCCGTGGCACACCATCTGATCTCGAACAGCTGCGCTCCGACTTCCTGCATATCGCCGGAGAGATGAACGTGGATATTGCCTTCCAGGAGGACTCCATCTTCCGCCGTAATCGACGGCTTGTCGTGTTCGATATGGATTCCACCCTGATCGACGCCGAAGTGATCGACGAACTGGCTTTGGAAGCCGGCGTTGGGGCGCAGGTGGCGGAGATCACCGAGCGAGCTATGCAGGGTGAGCTGGATTTCGGGCAGAGCTTTGCAGAGCGTCTGGCGCTTCTCCAGGGGTTGGATGAGTCCGTGCTTGAGGGCATCGCCGCCCGCCTGAATCTAACCGAAGGTGCGGAACACCTGATACTGAGCCTGAAATCCCTGGGCTACCGAACGGCGATACTGTCTGGTGGCTTCACCTACTTTGCTCGCCATCTGCAGAAAAAACTCGGGATTGACTATGTGTACGCCAACGAGCTGGAAATTGAAAACGGCAAGGTGACGGGCAGGGTGTCGGGCCAGATTGTTGATGGCAAGCGCAAGGCGGAACTGCTTCAGGAAATTGCGGAACGCGAGCATATTTCACGGGAACAGGTCATTGCGGTGGGTGATGGTGCCAATGATCTGCCCATGCTAAGCCAGGCGGGGCTCGGGGTGGCTTTTCGGGCCAAACCCCTGGTCAAGGAATCCGCACGGCATTCGATTTCGACGCTGGGGCTGGATGCGATCCTCTACCTGATCGGGTTCAGGGAAAGCGACAGTCTGCAGGCCCGGGAAAGGTAGCAGAACGCGCGGCATGGGAGGGCTATGCCGCGCGATTCTTCAGTGGTCACCGAAGTCGTAGTTCATCTCCGGAACCGGGGCCTGCAGATAATAGCCCTGGATGTAGTTCACTCCAGCCTGCCACAGGGTTGCAAGCACGCTGGCGTTCTCGACCAGAGGCACGATGGTCAGCTTGCCTGCACTCTGCAGGCTCTTGACCATTTCCTTGACCTCTTCCTTGGCGTCGTCCTTCTTCTGAAGTTCTTCAGTAAAGGAACCGTCGATCTTCACGTAATCCACGTCGATATGCTTCAGGGTATTGAACGGATTCAGAGCGCACCCGAACTGGCAGATCGAGACCTTGCAGTGCAGCTCGTGAACCGCCTTGGCGAACTCTTTGGCCTGTTTCATGTAGTTGTTGGCATCACCTTCGCGTATCTGGAAGATCAGTGAGTCGCCCGGCAGGCGAGCTGCCTTCAGGGCCACGCTCAGCCAGGGGGTAAAGGTTTTGTCTTCCAGGGTCTCTGCCGTCACGTTCAGGAACAGGCGGGTATCGTGCCCGCGCGATCGATGGCTGGAAAGCTGCTTGATGGTCTGCAGAATCACCCAGCGGTCAATCTTGATAGCCATCTCCGAGGGGCCAACGGGCGGCAGGAAGTCGTACGGTGAGACTTCCTCGTTGTCCTTGTTCAACATCCTGACGAAGGCCTCGTAGTGTTCTTCACCCTCGCCGCGTAGATTGATAATGGGTTGGAAAAGCAGCTTGAAGCGATTGTCATCCAGGGCTTTCTGGATGGCATCGACCGAGTTGCTTTCATCCATGGCCTCGTAATCTGCCGGGTTGTACACCAGAACGCCGTTGCCCTGCTCATGGCCCGGCTTTTTCTTCAGCTCCGATGAGGCGGTGTGGGCCCGGCCCATCAGGTCCGGTGCCTTGGGTGCATTCTCGGTAATCGCGGCAACGCCGATGCTGAGAGTCAGTTGTACCGTGCGGCCGTTGATGTCGAACAGATGGTCTTCGACCTTCTTGCGAATGGCTTCACATTGCTCCGCCATGACTTTCTCTTCGCACGGCTGGCACAGCAGGCAGAAGGCGTCGTCGCTGAGGCGGGCGAGGACCATATTCTCCGGCGCCTGCTCCTTCAGCAGAGTAGCCAGGTCGCCAAGCATCAGGTCGGCGCCGGCAATGCCCACCTGACCTTTCAGGCTCATGAAGTTGTCCAGGGCGATATAGGCCAGTGCACCAGTCTTGTTGTCCTTGCCAGCCGTCGCAATCGTTTGGCCCAAGGCATCCATCAGGTATTGACGGTTGAACAGGCCGGTTAGCAGGTCCTGGCTGCTGATCTGACGAATCTTCTCTTCCAGCTCCGCGTCGCTGTGCTCTGGCTGGATCACGATCTGGGTGCAGGTCTCACCATCATACGTCGCTGCGGATACCGACATGGTGACGCTGAGTTCCTGGTCGTCACTGCGGCGGGCGACGCAGTTCATGGTCATGCCATCCTCACCACTATCGGCGAAGGATTTCATGAACTCCTTGTATTTTTCCTGGCTTTCCGGTGTCAGGGTGTCGAGCACAGGGATGCAGATCAGGTCGTCGATGTCGTCGTAGCCCAGGAACTCCATGTACGATTGGTTGGCGTAGATGTGCATGCCATCGTTAATGTAGGCGATGGCGTCCTTGGAACTTTCCAGCAGAAGCTGGCAGCGTTGTTCAGATTCCCGTAGGTGGGATTCGAGAGTCCTGCGACGCCGCCGATCCTCCAGGGCGCTCAGCTCCCGGTTAACCACCAGCACCAACTGATCCGTGTTCTCGAACGGAACCGTGTCCTGTCCACCGGCTTTCATAATGGAGACTGTGCGCTCGCGATTGAATTCGCCGGTCAGGAGAACGAACGGAATGTCCTTGTCCAAGCGCCGAATCATCGCCAGGGCGCCATCTGCGCCGAACTCCTGTTCAACATCGTCGCGCGCTAAAAGCAGGTCCCAGTTACCCGTTTTCAGGGTTTCTTCAAGGTCTTCCTCGGACGTGATGCGATGGGCTCGCGTGGCTTTGCCCGAGTTTCGGAGCAGGCTGACCAGGGTCTCGGCGTCGTTCTGGGACGGATCAAGGATGAGCAGGTGTACGGTTGCGTTCTTTTTCTGCATTTCGTCAGATGTCTCGTGATACACGTTGGCTGTGCCGACACCTGTCGTAGAACTCAGAGCACGGGGCCGGCTTTCACTAACGCTGAATGATGCAGGGGTTACCGGTTAATAACAACCCTTCGGGCGGGTTCATAAGCGCCCGTTCACAGTAACGGTGCGCTATAGCGAGGGCCATAGTGAGTCGAACTCGTCTTCACTGGTGCCTGCCTCCGGCGGATTGCCGCCGGCTGGCGTTACACTGGCGCTCTGAAGCTTGAGTTCAAACTGACTGACACTGCCGGTCGCTGAAATCTTGCGGGACAGTGTGCCCTGATCTTCCCGACCGTCATGAAGCAATGAAATCCGGCTGCCGGACTGGAACGGAAGTCGCGGTGTGATTAGGGTTGCTGCCTGGTTAACGACGCTGATTTCCGGTAGCAAGAGGCCGCGCAGGTACTCGCTGCTGTTGCCAACTTTCTGAATCAGTCTTACGCCGCATGGCGCCGCACTGGGGGCCAAAAGCTCAATGCCAACCTGTGTGCCCTGGTTGCGAACCTGTCTTATCCAGCGCACAACCGCTACGCTCCAAGGGTGGTTTGACTGCTCGCGGACGCCGAGAACCTCGCCCGCCTGAAGGGAGGAGGGGACGTTGGTCTCCCACGCGGCGCAGTATCCGCCGGGACTAGTATTCACCAGCAGTGCATGGTGGCGCTTGGGTTTTCTTCGATCACTTTCACTGTCTGGTGTGGCGCCAATACTGTTACGGAAGTTGATTGGCGTATCTGCCGATTGCAATGGCTCGTCGTTGGGCCCGGCGTCATGGGCGCCGGCCCAGGCATCCTGTTTCTGCCGGGACGAGCGCAGGAACATGTTGTCGTCGCCGTTCTGGTTGTCGTTGCCGCTGACAAACTCGTTGAACGTTTTTTCGCCGGCCACGTAATAATGGGTTGCGGTCAGGCCTACGCATATCTCGAGCGTGCCCTGACTGGCAATGCGATTGAAGTTGCGCTTGGCAAGGATGCCGAGCGCCTGGCTCAGGTGAGTCAGAAGTGTGTCGCCAATGCGGGAGGGCAGCTCAAGTTCGCTGGACCCACCATCCCGTTTGTTGCGGGCGTGCAAGGCGTCCGTGATCTGTTCTGATAATTCCCGAGTGTCGAAGTTGTAGCAGTCGTTACCCGGCTTTTGTTCCAGCAGGCTGCGGTAGACCGGCGAGGTGTCCCGCTCCATGTTTACCACGAACAGGCTGTCGTTATCGGTTTCGGGCCCGCAGGAAACCAGGTGGGTCCAGTTCTCGAACAGCTCGTAAACCTGCGCCAACTCGCCTTGCCGGAGTTGATTGGGGCGGGCGCAGCCTAGCAGCAGGATGCGCTTGTAGCAGTCTTCCACGGAGCTTCCACGGCGATGGGTCAGAGTATCGTCGTCGACGGACAGCCCCTGAATCTTGTTGCGATGGGCGAATCGGAAAAGTCGATGACATTCCAGCCAACTTTGCGCAGGGCTTGGGCAATACAGTTGATGGGCCCTTACGATCGTAGCCGCCAACTCTGAGATGGCGCGGTGAATCGCTGTCGAGACCGCCTTGCGATTTTTGTCCAGGCCGCCGTTGTCCATGAACTCAAGCACACACAGTTTGTAGCCGCTGGCGGCATGGAGCTGCAGGGCTTGGGACAGATTGGCAACCTTGCGCTGTTTTTCCGGTAGGGCAACGGCCAAGCCAAGGTAGTGGCGAGACAGTTCGGAGCAGACGAAGTGAATCTTCGGGCGAATCAGTTCCAGCAGTTGCAGCCGCTGCTGAGGCGCGATAAACAGATGATTGAGTTCAATGATGGCGTGATAGAGCTGCCGGGAAGCTTCCCCAATATTCGCCATTGGTAACTGGTTTACCCAGTCCCTGAAGGCTTTGGGGGAAGTCTGGCAAAAAGAGAGACTTGCCGTCTTCTGTTCAGGAACGCGGAGATCGGGCTTCAGAATCATGCCTTCCATGCTATCACGCCAATTGTCTGGACCACGGTAGGTACTCCGGGTTGCACCACGAACTACAGGCGTATCTTGGTAACGCCTGCGTGTTTTAATCGGAAAACGCCGCGAATATCGGTTTTTATTGTTATCGCTTTCTGCACTGTAAAATAGCAAACGCACAACAAAAAGCGAGAAAAGCACGAGTTGACAATGTTTAACAAGTAAAATTGGGCCAACATTGCCAAATGGGTCACGCAAACAGGTCCAATGGTGTTTTTCCAGGCTGGCCCGGAATCTCCCTGACAAGCCTGGGTACCAGGAAACCTGGCAGCACTGTGATCAGTTGCCGTACCAGGTCCCGAGCCTTGTCGTCACTAACTTCGAAGTGGTGGGCGCCGGCCACTGGGTCGAAGGCATGGAGGTAATAGGGCAGTACACCGCACTCGAACAATCGCTCGCTGAGTTCCGCCAGCACTCTGGCGTTGTCGTTCACGCCTTTCAATATCACGCTCTGGTTCAGCAATGTGACGCCCGCGGCTTTCAGTCGCCCGAGGGCCTGTTGCGTGTCGGCATCCAGTTCGGCGGGATGATTGACATGGATGACGACGACAGACTGCAGGCGTGAGCCCGAGAGCCACGCGATCAGCGAATCAGACACCCTCTGGGGGATGACGACGGGCAGTCGGGTATGGACTCTCAGCCTGCGGATGTGTGGGATGGCTGCCAGTGCCTCCGCCCAGGCCGACAGCAGCCGGTCATTCGCCACCAGCGGGTCGCCCCCGCTGAAAATCACTTCGTTTATGCGAGTATCGTCGGAGAGGGCCTTGAGGGCCTGCGACCGGTCCTCCGGCGACAGTCGGTGGTCCTCGTAGGGGAAGTGGCGGCGGAAGCAGTAGCGACAGTTGATGGCGCATTGCCCGGTCACCATTAACAGGGCGCGGCTATCGTACTTGCGAATCAGCCCGGTCGCTGGCATCGAGCCACTTTCCTGAAGTGGGTCGGAGACAAACCCGGGATAGGTGTCTGCTTCGGACGATAAAGGCAGCACCTGACGTAGCAGGGGGTCGTCGGGATCGCCCCTCGTGATTCGATTCAGATAGGGTTCGGGTACCCGTATGGGGAACAATCGGTGGCCTTCGTTCGCACCATGGAGCCAAGCTGCCGGGTCAAGGTCAAGCCGGCGCAGGAGGGCATCCGGCGTAGTGACGGACTCCGAGAGCAGTCGCTGCCAGCTGTGATCAGCGTGATCGACGGGGCGGGCTTCTATACGGGTGGCGGTTCGCTGTATCATAGCCAGCTTCGAATTTCCAAAAGCATCGTTTCAGGTGATAATTTCATGGCTTCATATTCTACCAACGAATTCCGTGGCGGTCTTAAGGTTTTGCTGGACGGCGACCCCTGCATTATTCTCGAGAACGAATTCGTAAAGCCCGGCAAAGGGCAGGCATTCAACCGGGTAAAACTGCGTAACCTGATGACCAACCGGCAGTGGGAACGCACTTTCAAATCCGGCGAGAGCCTGGAAGCTGCTGACGTGATCGATCTGGAAATGGAGTACCTGTATACCGATGGCGAATTCTGGCACTTCATGAAAACCGACGGGTCTTTCGAGCAGTTTCCGGCGGATGCCAAGGCGGTTGGTGACTCGCTTAAATGGCTGAAAGAGCAGGATGTTTATACCGTAACACTCTATAACGGCGCGCCTCTGACAGTCTCCCCGCCCAACTTTGTCGAGTTGGAAGTGGTGGACACGGATCCGGGTATGAAAGGCGACACCGCCCAGGGTGGCTCCAAGCCGGCGACGCTTTCCACGGGTGCCGTTGTCAACGTGCCACTATTTATCACCATTGGTGAAGTGCTCAAGGTGGACACTCGCTCCGGTGAATACGTCAACCGGGTCAAAAACAGCTGATTGGAGCCCTGGTGACTGACTCCCTTCAGTGGCGGCCCTCGGCTTCACAGGTGGCTCTTAAAAGCCGCGCACAACAGCTTGCCTGGGTGCGTGGCTTTTTTGCGCAACGTGATGTGATGGAAGTCGAGACGCCCGTACTTGGCCGGCACGGTGTTACTGATATCAATATTGACAGTATCTCCGCGAATCCCGCCTCGATCGGAGTCCGCCCAGCCGGCGGGTGGCTGCAGACATCCCCGGAATATCACATGAAACGGATGCTGGCGGCTGGATCCGGCCCTATTTATCAGATCGCCCGGGTGTTTCGCGACGGTGAGTTCGGGCGGCGACACAACCCTGAGTTTTCCCTGCTTGAATGGTACCGGCCCGGTTTTACGGATGTCGATCTGATGGAAGAGGTCTCCGAGTTGGTTTGTGGCTGGCTGGGTTGTGAGCCGCCACGCACCATGGATTATCGCGATGCGTTTGTCCGGTTCGCGGGTATTGATCCGTTTTTGGCCGGTAATGACGAGTTGTCAGAGCGTTGCGAACAATGGATGGAACCATCCCAGCTGGATGGCCTCTCTCGTGACGATTATCTGGATCTGCTGATGAGCTCTCAGGTGGAGCCGGCACTGGCGGGCGTTGGGCCGGTATTCGTGACCGGTTATCCGGAGTCCCAGGCTGCACTGGCCCGTGTGTCTGAACGGTCCGGGGTGCGGCAGGCTCATCGTTTCGAGCTCTACGTGGGCGGTGTGGAGCTGTGCAATGGCTACTGGGAACTGACCGATCCCGACGAGCAGAGGCGTCGGTTTGAGGCGGACAACCAGGCTCGCCGCAGAGTGGGAAAGCCCGAAATGCCCATCGACCAGCCGTTCATGGCGGCCCTGGAGTCGGGGGTGCCCGATTGTTCCGGAGTGGCCTTGGGCCTGGACCGCCTGTTGATGCTGAAGTTGGGGCTTGATGAGTTGGCCGGCGTTATTGCGTTCCCGGCTGACCGGTGTTGATGTCGCCGAAAGCTTCACCCATGCGCACCGTACCGCCTGCTACCTGATTGGCGTTCCATTTCACAGCGCCCTTGGGCATAACCATGATCACCGTTGAGCCCAGGCGGAACCGTCCCATTTCCTCGCCTTTTTCAAACTGGATGGGTGTTTTGAGGCTGTCATAGCGACTCTCGGAAACCTCACCCCCGCCGGGTGCCACGACGCCAGCCCAGGTCGTCTCGACACTGCCCACGATCATTGCGCCGACCAGCACGAGGGCCATTGGGCCTGCCGGGGTGTCGAATAGACAGGCAACCCGCTCATTCCGGGCGAACAGGTTGGGCACGTTCTCCGCGGTGGTCGGGTTGACGGAAAACAGCTTGCCGGGAACGTACACCATTTCCCGGAGCGTGCCGGCCAGCGGCATATGAATGCGGTGATAGTCCTTAGGGGAGAGGTAGATGGTAGCGAATTCGCCATCGGTAAAGCTTGCCGCCCGATCCTCATCGCCACCGAGCAGTTCGTTGAGGCTGAAGGACTGGCCCTTGGCCTGGAATACCCGATCATTGCTGACTTGACCCAGTTGGCTGATGGCGCCGTCAACGGGACTGACCAGAGTGCTTTCTCGCTCGTCCACGGGCCTCAGGCCGGGTTTCAGGGCGCGGGTAAAAAAGGCGTTGAAGCTTGCATAGGCCGCCGGGTCCGGTTCCAGCGCTTCGCTCATATTGACGCCATAGCGGCCGATGAACCACTTCACCACACGATCCTTTAGCCCGGGCATGCTTTCATTGTCCGCAAGTCGGCCCGCAAGGCGTGAAACCGCGAGTTGCGGCGTTATGTACTGGCTCATTACAAACAGCTTGTCGAACATTGGAAAGTGATCCTTGGCGCTCAAAGGCGCGAAGTTTAACAAATCGCGGGGTGTGTATAGAAATTGTTTCATATCTTCGCGGTTCGGTCCGCTGCTTGCTATTATCTGTGCAGGCCGGCCAGGTGGCTCCGCTTCAGGCGCCTAGCCTGACAGAAATCATAGAAGGTGTGTTCTCAATCCATGCTACTCATAATCGGTGCAGTCATTGTCATTGCCAGCGTCCTCGGGGGCTATGTCCTCCATGGTGGTAATCTTCTGGTGTTATGGCAGCCCACGGAAATACTCATTATCGGCGGCGCTGCAGTGGGGTCGTTCATCATTGCCAACCCCCTGCACACCATCAAGGAAGTGGCGAAAGGTGTCCTCAGCCAACTGACGGGTTCTCCCTACAACAAGTCCTTTTACATGGATTTGCTCAGCCTGATGTACGAGATTTTCGACAAATCCAGGAAACAGGGTGTGATGGCCATCGAGGAAGACATCGACAATCCGGAGTCAAGCCAGATCTTCAGCCGTTACCCCGCCATTATCAAGTCGAAGTACCTGCTGGCCTTTATCACCGACTACCTGAGAATTATCAGTTCCGGGAACATGGCAACCCATGAGCTCGAAGGCATGATGGAAAATGAGATCGAGAGTCGTCAGCACGAACTTGAAGAGCCAGCCCACGCTGTCAACAAGATAGCCGATGCTCTGCCAGGCCTCGGGATTGTCGCAGCCGTGCTCGGTATTGTTATCACCATGAACTTCCTGAGTGAGGGCCCTGAAAGAATTGGCCTCAGCGTGGCGGCGGCGCTGGTGGGAACGTTCCTCGGAATCTGGATGGGGTATGGCTTCGTTGGCCCCACCTCCATTGCCATGGAGCACACCGCCAAATACGAGATCAAGGCCTACGAATGCGCCAAATCCGCAATCGTTGCCACCGTGTCGGGCCAGGCGCCGCAGATGGCCATCGAGTTCGGCCGCAAGGCCCTGCCGTCGGATAAGCGGCCCGGGTTTCAGGAACTCAACGACCACGTGCGTTCAAAATAGTCTGAGCAAGAGCCGTCAGGAGCAGTTTCTTGGAAGAACAGCCAATCATCGTAAAGAGAAAAAAGAAAGTTGCGGCTGGGCACCACGGCGGTTCATGGAAAGTGGCTTTCGCCGATTTCGCTACCGCCATGATGGCGTTTTTTCTCGTGCTCTGGCTGACCGCAACGGCGTCTCCTGAACAGATTCGTGCTGTGGAAGGTTACTTCAAGGACCCGGTCGGGTTTACTGAGGGTGGGTCTCCCAATCCGGTGGATCTTGAGGGCAGTGCCTCGGTGATCAACGAAAGCAGCGAGGACATCGAGCGCAGCGATATCCAGATCGAAGACCAGGTTGTGGAGGAGCTGGCGCAGACTCTGGAGCAGCGGCAGATGGAGGAGCTCTTTCAGGACCTTCAGGACCGTATAGAGCAGAGCGAAACCCTTCAGGAGTTCAAAGATCAGCTGCTGATCGATATCACCAGCGAGGGCCTGCGTATTCAGATCGTTGACCGCTCACAGCGCCCCATGTTTGACAGTGGTCGGGCCGAGCTCAAGTATTATTCTCAAGATATCCTGTTTGAGCTTGCCAAGACTCTCGGCACCGTCAACAACAAACTGAGCATTACCGGCCATACCGACTCCACGCCCTTCAGCGGTCGCCCGGGTTACACCAACTGGGAATTGTCGGCGGACCGGGCCAACACGGCTCGCAGAGCGCTCGTTGCAGGCGGTGTCAGGCAGGAGCAAATTGGCCGGGTTGTGGGGCTGAGCGATTCGGTGCTGTTTGATCAGGACGATCCTCAGGCGCCGGTTAATCGTCGTATTTCCATTATCGTGATGAACAAAAAGACAGCGGCTGGCATCCAGAGCAATGCCAGTCGATCGGGTGAGCCCTTGATTGACCTGACTGCCCCCTCTGAAGAGGAGCAGCAGGAGGCAATGAAACGGCTGGAAGAAGGCAGCTGGGCGGAAGAGAAGGAAGAACCCAAGCCCGGAGAGCTGAACTGGTAAGCCGGTTCAGTCGGCTTTCAGTCCCCGTGACTGCTGTTCCGCCATATCCTGAAGAATCCGGTTGAAGCTTTTCAGTCGCTCCGTGCTGATGCGACCATCCTCGGCAGCCTGCACAATGGCACAGCCGGGGTCACCCATATGGCTGCAATTGCGGAACTTGCAGTGACCGATCAGGTCACGTATCTCCCGGAAGCCGTACTCGATCTCTTGTGGTGTCATGTGCCACAGCCCGAACTCCCGGATACCCGGCGAATCGATGAGGTCGCCTCCGCAGTTGAGGTGAAAAAGTTTGGCGGTCGTGGTGGTGTGAACCCCTTTCCCGGTGCTCTCCGAGACCGCGCCTACCCGGATCGATGCTTCCGGCAATAACGTCTGGATAATGGACGATTTGCCAACTCCCGATTGACCCACGAATACGCTAGTCTGACCTTTTACCAGGTCTTCAACCTTAACCGCCTGCTCACCCTCCAGGGTTTTTGCGGAGGTGCGTTCTATTCGATATCCGAGCTTTTCGTAGCGAGCCAGAAGTTGGTCGATTGCTTCCCGATTCTGGTCAGTCACCAGGTCGGTCTTGTTGAGCAGGATGATGACCGGAATGTCTGTGCTCTCGGCCGCCACCAGATAACGATCAATCAGGTTGTCGTGGGGTTCCGGTTCGGGGGCGATCACAAGGATGATGTAGTCAATATTGGCAGCGACGGGCTTGAGTGCGCCGAAGTTGTCGGGCCGTTGCAGTAGGGTGTGACGGTCGCAACGCGCCACAATGACGCCGGTATTGTCGCTGCCTGGGCGCCAGATCACCTTGTCGCCAGTTACCAGGCTGTCGATGTTCGCTCTCACAAAGCAGCGCAGCACCGTGCCGGTGTCTTCCCCCTCCAGGGCTTCCACGTCAAGTTGCTGGCCGTAGTGAGCGATAACAAGGCCTTGTTGCTCCGGGCCGAGATTGCCAGCGTCCAGCTTTTCGCTGATGGATTCTTCTTTCTTCGCCGCCCGTGCAGCCCGCTCCTGCTGAATTTTCTTGATGCGCCACTGCTGCTGCTTGTTGAGTCGACGTTTAGCCATATCGTGGGTCGGTTAATTCCTGCTGGGAAATGGTGATTGCTGTAACATCATACGTGAATGATTTCGTCAGAGCCTGTTTGTTCTGTCGGGATTGGCCGATATATTACCAATATTACGAGGGTGGCCGGTCACTGCTTCCCGGGAGCGTCTGAAACCAGGGATGGTTTCAGTCGAGCGCACATGGATGTGCTTGTAGCGTATCCCGGGAAGCAGTGACCGGCCACCCATGCACGCATTGGAAGGCTGGGAGTCACCGAATGCCAGAAGCCAACTATCTTGTCTGGATTGACCTGGAAATGACGGGGTTAGACCCGGAAAAAGAGCGGATCATCGAGATAGCAACCATCGTTACGGATTCTGAATTGAACACGATTGAAGAAGGGCCGGTGATTGCCGTTCACCAATCAGACAAACTGCTCAGTGAAATGGACGAGTGGTGCACGCGGACCCATGGCGAAAGCGGACTGACCCAGCGGGTAAAGGACAGCAAGTACGGCGAGATCGATGCCGAACAGAAAACCCTGGAATTCCTGCAGCGGTATCTCGAGCCGGGGCAGTCCCCATTATGTGGCAATAGCATCGGCCAGGATCGTCGCTTCCTGGTGAAGTACATGCCGGAACTGGAAGCCTTCTTTCACTACCGCAATCTGGATGTGAGTACCATCAAGGAGCTGGCGAGGCGCTGGCGCCCGGATGTGCTGGACGGGGTTAAGAAGAAAGGCAGTCACCTGGCGTTGGACGATATCCGCGACTCCATAGAGGAGCTGCGGCATTACCGGGAACACTTTTTCCAACTGTAGGCCGCGGCGCTTTCAAGCTATAGGCCGTGCCTGCGAAGGGCCCAGTGCACATGCTCCCGAACCATCTCTGACGGAAAGTCAGCCCGCTGTTTTAGGGCCTCGATCACCGGAATGGTCGATGGCGCATTGCCAAGGCCCACCGCCAGGTTCCTCAGCCATCCCTCGTAACCGGTGCGGCGGATGGCGGAGCCTTCAGTGCGTTTGAGGAATTGTTCTTCCGTCCAGAGGAACAGCGTAGCCAATTCGCTGTTGTCCAGGCCATGGCGGGGCTGGAAGTCTTTTTCCGCCGTTGGCTTGCTGAACTTGTTCCAGGGGCAGACTAGTTGGCAGTCGTCACAACCGAACACGCGGTTACCCATTTTGGGGCGCAGTTCTTCCGGAATGCTGCCCTTGAGTTCAATGGTGAGGTAGCTGATGCATTTGCGGGCATCGAGTTTGTGGGGGCCTTCAAAGGCATCTGTGGGGCAGATGTCCAGGCACGCGGCGCAACTGCCGCAATGTTCCTTTTCAAACGGTTCGTCCAGCGGTAATGGCGCGCTGGTAAAGATTTCTCCGAGGAAGAAAAACGACCCCGCTTTTGGATGAATCAGCATGTTGTTCTTGCCAATCCAGCCCAGGCCCGCGCGCTGGGCAAGGGCCCTTTCGAGCACAGGAGCGCTGTCTACGAACGCTCTGTAATCGTATCCCGATACTGCCTCGTCAATGCGTTTTGCCAGGGTCGCCAGTCGTTTGCGCATCAGCTTGTGATAGTCACGCCCAGTGGCATAGCGGGTAATGTAGGCCTTCTCGGGGTTAGTGAGTATTCGCCCCGGGTTATCGGGCGCAGGCAGGTAGTCCAGCCGCACGGAAATGACTCTTTGCGTTCCTTCCACCAGTGAGGTGGGGGTATAGCGTTTGTCGCCATGATCTTCCATATACGACATTTCGCCGTGAAAACCCTTGCGGAGCCAGTCCTTCAGGCGAGCTCCGTGAGCACCGGTGTCCGGGAGGGTAATGCCGACATCACTAAAGCCGAGTTCCCGGGCCCAGGATTGGATATGTTCCGGCAGATGTTCGAGGTTTTGATCGATCGATTCGGTCATGGAGTGCCAGTCGAGTGGCAACCGGTTTTCCCGGCGGCCCGAAGGGTAATGAAGTTTAATTTGATTAAGTTATGACCTTTTCCGCTGTTTTGCTATTCTTTACAGGTATCTGGCCGATTTTCTTAATCCGAATTCTTTAGCGGGAGCCGATTTTCATGCCCCTGTCTGGTGGTCATAGTTTACCAGAAGACCTCTACTCCGCCGATGCGGTGAGGGAGATTGATCGCTATGTAATTGATCAACAAGGGGTTGACGGATTTGACCTGATGCAGGCCGCAGCCGCCGGTGCGTTTCGCAGGCTGGTACGCAACTGGCCTGAGCCGGGCCGGGTTCTGGTGCTGTGTGGCGCCGGCAACAATGGCGGCGACGGCTATTTGGTGGCGGCCAATGCCGTACGCCATGGTTTGGATGTGGACTGTATTGCCGTTGCGCCGACGGGAAAATTATCTGGTGATGCCCGCAAGGCCTGGCAAAAATCCGTGGCCGATGGGGTAAAAGTGCGGGAACTTGCGGATCTTGGTAGCGGCGATGCGCAGCGATCAATTGCCAGCGTCGGTTTAATCGTGGACGCCATGTTGGGAACCGGCGTAACAGGCGCTCCCAGGGGGCCCTTTGCGGCGATGATCGACGCGTGCAATGAGGCGCCTGCGCCCGTAATGGCGATTGATTTGCCGTCCGGCCTGAACGCAACCACTGGGGCGGTGGTCGGACAGGCGATACGGGCTGATGCAACAGTGACCTTTATTGGGCTCAAGGCCGGACTGTTTACGGGGCAGGGGGCTGAGTGTGGGGGTGACATCCTGTTCGAGTCCCTGGATACCGATGACTGGGCCTCCGAGAGCGGTCAGCAGCCTTTTGCTCGCCGGGTTGACTGGCCGTCGATTCGTTCGGTCATCCCCAGGCGATCAAGAACCGCGCATAAGGGTCGTTTCGGGCACGTGCTCGTGGTGGCCGGGGACCGGGGTTTTGGCGGTGCCGGCCTGTTGGCAGCCGAAGCAGCGGCAAGAGCCGGTGCCGGACTGGTTACGCTGGCCACGCGCCCGGAATACGTCTCACCGGCCCTCGCGCGCTGTCCATCGGTCATGGTGCAGGGGCTGATTCATGGTTCTGAACTGCCGCCGTTGATTGAAGCGGCGGATGTCATAGTCTGTGGTCCGGGCATCGGCCAGGGCGCCTGGGGGCAGCAGATGCTCCAGCAGGTGGTTGCGAGCGGTAAGCCGAGGGTGCTCGATGCAGATGCCCTCAACCTGATGGCCTCAAGGGTGGCGCAGCCGGCACACAATCATATCCTTACCCCGCATCCTGGAGAGGCAGCGCGGCTTCTGGCGTGTGATGTGGCGGAAATTGAAGAGGATCGTGTAGGCGCTGCCGGGCGAATCTCTCAGATGTTTGGCGGAGTTGTGCTGCTTAAGGGGGCCGGAACGGTGGTGGCAGGCGGAGGTGCAGTGCCGGACGTTGTCAGCGGCAGTAACCCCGGCATGGCGACTGGTGGCATGGGGGATGTTCTTTCGGGCGTGCTGGGTAGTTTGTACGCTCAACTGAAGGATGCCCGTGTTGCAACCTCGGCAGGCGCTGCATTGCATCTGGCGGCTGCGGACCTGGCGTCGGAAACCCGCGGTTATATGGGGCTGTTGCCGATGGACGTTATTGAGGCCCTGTCACAGGTATTGGTGGATTCTGAGCGCTGGCCGGATCGTCGTTCGGCTGGCGATGGTGGAGACGAATGATGGACGTTGCAGCGCAGGAGCTCTCGCTGTTCCTGAAGGATGAGGTGGCAACAGAAAACCTTGGAAGGGGGCTCGCTACCGTTGTGGTTCAGGCCGGACAGGGAGCCACTGTATTTCTCGAGGGCAACCTGGGTACGGGAAAGACGACCCTGAGCCGTGGAGTTATGCGTGGCCTTGGCCATGACGGGGCTGTTAAAAGCCCGACCTACACCATTGTGGAGCCGTATGAGCACCTGAGCCCTCCCGCTTACCACTTCGACCTATACAGATTGGGTGATCCGGAGGAGCTGGAGTACATGGGGATACGTGATTACTTTCAGGGCCAGAGCCTTTGTTTGATTGAGTGGCCCGAGCGGGGTCAGGGAATCCTTCCGGATCCTGACCTTTGGATACGCTTGAGTGTCAGTGGAGATGGGCGTAAAGCGCTTGTCTTGGCGGCAACGGCTGTGGGTGTGGGGCTGCAGGCCAGGCTTGCGGCAATACCGTTGTCGAGTGTTCGAGGTTAATTATGTGTGATCAGTGCAGGTGGGCAGGAAAATGATGGCAAGAATGTTCTCCAGATGGTGCCTGGCCGGTAGTGTAATGCTGACTCTGTTGTTTCCTATGGCAGCAATGGCGGGCGTTAACGTGGAAGGCGTGAGGATCTGGCCCGCGCCGGACCATACCCGGCTGGTGCTGGATGTTGCCGACAAGATTGATCACAAGGTGTTTGCCCTTTCCGGGCCTTCGCGCCTGGTGATTGACCTTGAGAACACGACGCTCAAGGCCGATTTTGACAAGCTCGATCTCTCGGGCAGTCCCGTAAAGCGTATCCGCAGCGCCCCGCGCAACGGTAATGATCTTCGGGTAGTGCTCGATCTGAAGAGTGACATCAAGCCGCGCAGCTTTCAGCTCGAACCCAATCAGCAGTACGGTCACCGGTTGGTCGTTGACCTGATTGACGAAGGTGGTCTGAAGGCTCGAAAGCCTTCGGAGCCAACCGTCACCGAAAACGCCAACGGCAAGCGGGATATTATCGTGGTGGTTGATGCCGGCCACGGCGGCGAAGACCCGGGAGCAATCGGCCCCCGGGGCACCCGAGAAAAGGACGTGGTGTTGAGAATGTCGAAAACCCTGGCGGAATTGATCGACGCCAAGCCGGGTTATACCGCCAAGCTAACCCGTACCGGCGACTACTACATCGATTTGCGTAGCCGCACACTGCTGGCCCGGAAGCACAACGCCGACCTGTTTGTGTCGGTCCACGCCGATGCCTTTCGCACGCCTCAGCCCCGTGGTGCTTCGGTGTTTGCGTTGTCACAGCGGGGTGCCACCAGTGAAACCGCCCGCTGGCTGGCCAAGACCGAGAACCGCTCTGACCTGATCGGGGGTGCCGGTGGGGTGTCCCTTGATGGTCGAGATGACATGCTGGCGGGTGTGCTGCTGGACCTTTCCATGACCGCCAGTATCAATTCCAGCCTCGGTGTCGGGGACTCTATCCTCGGCAGGCTTGGCAGTGTCGCCAAGCTTCACAAGAAAGGCGTTGAGCAGGCTGCGTTTGCGGTGCTGAAATCACCGGATATTCCATCGGTTCTCGTTGAGGCGGGATTCATCTCGAATCCGAAGGAAGAGCAGAACCTTTCTAGTGCCTGGTATCGTGAAAAACTGTCCCAGGCGGTGTTTCGGGGTATCGATGACTACTTCCAGAAAACGCCCCCGCCAGGCACGTTGCTGGCGTGGCAGAAGCAGAACGGCCGTGGCGATGGCAGTGTCAGTCAGTACCGGATTCGCCGCGGGGATACGCTCTCAGGCGTCGCTCGGGAGAACCAGACAACCGTCAGCGAACTGATGCAGTATAACGGCCTCAATGATGACCGTGTTATGGTAGGGCAAACCATTCGTATTCCTGCATCCTGACACGAGGTCCCCTGGTAACATGCCCTCCATTCGATTACTGACGCCCCGCCTGGCCAACCAGATTGCTGCCGGTGAGGTGGTTGAGCGCCCGGCTTCGGTCGTGAAAGAACTGGTAGAAAATGCGCTCGATGCCGGTGCCCGCCGGGTCGATATCGAGGTGGAGCAGGGGGGTGTCAAGCTGATCCGGGTACGTGACGACGGCATGGGCATAGACGAGACGGACCTTCCCCTTGCGCTCAGCCGTCATGCCACCAGCAAGATTGAAAATCTCGAAGACCTTGAAGCAGTGGCGTCCCTTGGTTTCCGGGGGGAGGCCCTGGCCAGTATCAGTTCCGTTTCCAGGCTGGCACTGACATCACGCACAGAGCGCCAGGAGGCGGCCTCAAAGGTAGAAGTGGAAGGGCGCGACATGGACGCCAGCATTTCCCCGGCGGCCCATCCGGTGGGCACGACGGTGGAAGTCCGGGACCTGTTCTTTAACACGCCCGCCCGACGCAAGTTTCTCCGTACGGAGAAGACCGAGTTCAACCATGTTGAAGAATGCATTCGCCGCCAGGCCCTGAGCCGTTTCGACACCGGTTTTACGCTTCGGCATAACCAGCGTGTGGTCCAGAGCCTCAGGCCGGCTGAGAATCCGCTGGACCGGGAGCGGCGGATTGGCTCTCTATGCGGTCAGCAGTTTATCGACAACGCCGTGGTGATTGATGCTGAGGCTACGGGATTGAAACTTTGGGGTTGGGTTGCCCTGCCGACCTTTTCCCGCAGTCAGGCGGATTTGCAGTACTTTTTTGTCAACGGGCGGGTGATACGGGACCGGCTGGTAGCGCATGCCGTGCGCCAGGCTTATCGGGATGTGCTATACAACAACCGCCACCCGGCGTTCGTGTTGTATCTGGAGGTTGATCCCGCGAACGTGGACGTGAATGTTCACCCCACCAAGCACGAAGTGCGTTTCCGCGATGGGCGCCTGGTTCACGATTTTATTTTCCGGACGCTTCACAAGGCGCTGGCAGATGTGCGCCCGGATGATCATCTCAAGGGAGCGGTAGCCCAGTCCCACGGTCGGGAGGCCGGTACGGCAACCGGTGGTTTTGGCGTTCAGGCTGCCATGCCGGGTGTCAATCACCAGTCCGCCTCCGATCCGTTTGCAGGTTCCGGCGGCAGCCCGCAGCATGCCGGGTTCTCAGGGAGCCCGAGGCCCCCGCAGCCTGAATGGCAGGCCCGCGATCAGATGGCGTTCTACCAGTCCCTGAACGAGGGCGGTGGAACCGGGGCGCAGCCCGCGATGGCCGACACCGGTGATCTGGCCGTTGCGGCGCCTACGCCACCGCAGGACAGCGGTGATGAGCCGCCGCTTGGCTACGCCATTGCCCAACTGCACGGAATTTATATCCTGGCCCAGAGCCGTCAGGGCATGATCGTGGTGGATATGCACGCGGCCCATGAGCGTATTACCTATGAGCGTATGAAGCGTGCGCTGGAGGCGCAGGACCTCAAGAGTCAGCCGCTGCTGGTGCCGGTTTCCCTGGCTGTCAGCCAGAAAGAGGCGGCATTGGCGGAGACTCATGGTGAAGAGCTTTTGCAGTTGGGATTGAGGGTGGAGCGCATTGGCCCCGAAACTCTCGCTGTGCGGCAGGTGCCTGCGCTGTTGCGGGGGGCGGACACCGAGCAATTGGTTCGGGATGTGCTGTCTGACCTGATTGAGAACGGCGAAAGCGACCGTGTGGAGGCGGTGATACATGAGTTGCTTGGTACCATGGCATGTCATGGTTCCGTGCGTGCCAATCGGCAACTGACCATTCCGGAAATGAATACCCTGTTGCGGGACATGGAGGCCACCGAGCGCAGTGGTCAGTGCAACCATGGTCGGCCCACCTGGACTGTGGTCACCCTCTCGGAGCTGGACAAATTATTCCTGCGCGGGCGTTAACACCGGTATGACGGCATCAACCGCTAAAGGCACCAAGCCCCTGGCCATATGCCTGATGGGCCCGACTGCCTCGGGCAAGACCGACCTGGCCATCGAGCTCTGTCGCCACCTGCCCTGCGATATCATCAGTGTTGATTCGGCGATGATCTACCGGGGTATGGATATTGGAACCGCCAAGCCCTCGCACGAGGAGCTCTCCCAGGCGCCACACCGGTTAATTGATATCTGCGACCCGGCGGAAACATACTCGGCAGCGGACTTCCGTCGCGATGCCCTGCGTGAAATGAACGACATTGTGTCAGCGGGGCGGATTCCGTTGTTGGTGGGTGGCACCATGATGTACTTCAAAGCATTGCTGCATGGTATGTCCAACCTGCCGTCTGCTGATCCAGTCGTCCGGGAGGCCCTTGAGCAGGAGGCGAAGGAGCGAGGCTGGGGTGCCCTTCACCAGGAGCTGGAGCGACAGGACCCTGTGGCGGCGGGTCTCATTCATCAGAATAACCGGCAGCGACTTATTCGGGCACTTGAGGTGATTCGTCTGACGGGACGGCCGATTTCCTCAATATGGCAGGACAAGGCGAGCAGAGGCCAGGCAGAGAACCGTCAGAACAGCGATGGCATTGAGGATTACACCTATTTCACCCAATGGCAGGCAGACGAATCGCCGTCTCTTCCGTATACTGTAGTGCAGCTTGCGATGGCTCCCGCCGAGAGACGGGTGCTCCATGAAAGAATAGCCCTGCGTTTCAACGCCATGCTGAATGCGGGTTTTCTTGATGAGGTCAGGGCGCTGAAGGCCAGGGGTGATCTGAATGCTGGCCTGCCCTCCATGCGTTGTGTCGGATATCGTCAGGGCTGGGCACATCTGGCCGGTGATTATGATTACGACACCATGGTGGACAAGGGCGTTGCTGCTACCCGTCAGCTTGCCAAGCGACAGCTGACCTGGTTGCGAAAGTGGTCCGATGTGGACTGGTTGGATAGTGGCGACAAACTTATGTCCGACACTGCCTTGAAAATTATTGAGTTTCGCACCACATTTAACAATTGAAGTTGACGATCTGCCTTTACTTATAAACAGGAGAAAACACATGTCAAAAGGGCACTCTCTACAAGACCCTTACCTTAATGCATTACGCAAGGAACGCATTCCGGTTTCCATCTTTCTGGTCAATGGTATCAAGCTTCAGGGCCAGATCGAGTCTTTTGACCAGTTCGTGATTTTGCTGAAAAACACTGTCAGCCAGATGGTCTATAAGCATGCCATTTCCACTGTGGTGCCCGCGCGGAACGTTCGTATTCCGCCACAGGCTCCGGGCGGAGAAGAATCTGAAGACTGATTTATCCGGGCACACCGGTGTTGTCACCCGCGCTCCCGAAGGGCCCGAAAAGGCTCCCAGGGCCGCGGGTGTTTGTTTTGGTGACAGGTGCAGCCTGACTGATTTGGAGTTGTTACTACTTGTTTGAGCGTCCCGACGTTGGTGAACGGGCGATTCTCGTTCATATCGAGTTTTCCTCACACGAAGAAGCTGAGGATCTGGGCGAGTTCCGTGAACTGGTCTGGTCTGCCGGTGTCGAACCCGTAGGTGTTGTCACCGGCTCGCGCAAGCAGCCCAGCCCGAGACTGTTTGTCGGCGAGGGGAAGCTGGAAGAGATTCGTGATGCCGTGACCGCCAACGAAGCGGATGTGGTGCTTTTCAATCACGCACTCAGCCCCAGCCAGGAACGAAACATTGAGCGTGAGCTGAGCTGTCGTGTGCTCGATCGCACGGGCGTCATCCTGGATATTTTCGCTCAGCGTGCTCGCACCCATGAAGGTAAGCTTCAGGTGGAACTGGCTCAACTTGAGCATATGTCGACCCGCCTTATTCGAGGGTGGACGCACCTTGAGCGCCAGAAGGGTGGTATCGGGTTGCGTGGCCCGGGTGAAACCCAGTTGGAGACGGATCGGCGGTTGCTGCGGGAGCGTATCAAGTCCATTCATCGCCGCCTTGAAAAGGTCCGTAAACAGCGTAACCAGGGTCGCCGGGCCCGGATGCGTGCGGATATTCCAACCGTCTCACTGGTGGGCTACACCAACGCGGGCAAGTCCACGCTGTTTAACCGCATAACAACGTCAACCGTTTACGCGGCGGATCAGCTGTTTGCGACCCTGGACCCGACGCTGAGGCGCCTGGAACTTCCTGACATTGGCCCGGTCGTAATGGCCGACACTGTCGGCTTTATCCGTCATCTTCCCCACAAGCTGGTTGAAGCCTTCCGTGCCACCCTGGAAGAAACCACCGAAGCCTCAATTCTGCTCCACATAATCGACTGCCACGATCACCGGCGTGACGAGAACATGGAGCAGGTGGAAGAAGTGCTGGCAGAAATAGGTGCTGACGAGATTCCGGTGCTGCAGGTTTTCAACAAGATCGACCTGCTGGATAACTTCCAGCCGCGGGTTGAGCGCAACGAAGATGGCGTTCCCGTGCGTGTCTGGGTTTCTGCGGTCACCGGGGAAGGTCTTGAAGGCCTGTTTGATACCATCGTCGAACGATTGGCGGAGGACGTGATCCATCAATTCGTACTGCTGGGCCCGACGGACGGCAAGTTGCGGGCGCTTTTGCATGAAGCGGGCTCTGTCGTGACGGAAAGTCACCGCGATAGCGGGGATTCGGTACTGGAAGTACGCCTTCAGCATCGTGACTGGTTACAGCTTTTGAGCCGCGCTGGCGTGCGCGAAAATGATGTAAGGCTTGAAGAACAACGTACATAGGCCGGCTGTGCTATTGCCGGGGCGCTTATAAATCCCTAGTATTTGCAGCCATTCGATTAGTTTGGAACGGAGAACACTATGGCCTGGAATGAACCGGGTGGAAACCGCAACGACAATGACCCCTGGGGTACTGGTGGTGGTCGTGGCGGAAATGACCAGGGCCCACCGGACCTGGACGAGGCGCTGAAAAAGGGTCTCGACAAGCTCAATCGCTTGCTGGGTGGCAAGGGCAACAAGTCCGGAGGCAGTGGCGGCAGTTCGTCCTCGGGTGGCGCCGGCGGTTTTGGTGCCATCCTGGCGTTGGCGGCCATCATTTTTGCCGGATACGTGGTCTTTCAATCGTTCTACACCGTGAACGAGCAGGAGCGTGCGGTTGTGCTTCGCTTTGGCGAGTTCAGTCGTACTGAAACGCCGGGTCTGCGCTTCAAGGTTCCGTTGATCGATAGCGTTTATCTGGTCCGGGTGACGAACGTCCGGAATGCGGAATCTACAGGCCAGATGCTGACACAGGACGAGAACCTCGTCTCTGTCGACCTTCAGGTCCAGTATCGTGTTGGTGATGCTCAGGCTTATGTGCTGAACGTCCGTGATTCCAACCAGGCATTGGCGTTTGCTACTGACAGCGCCTTGCGCCATGAAGTTGGTAGTTCAACACTTGATGACGTGTTGACGGAAGGTCGTGCCGAGTTGGCCGTTCGCGTGGAGCAGCGCCTGCAGAGCTTCCTGGAAGAATACGGCACTGGCTTGACCATTGTCCGTGTAAACGTCGAGAGCACTCAGCCACCCGATGCGGTGCAGGATGCCTTCCGTGAAGTGCAGCGCGCCCGTGAGGACGAGCAGCAGGTCAAGGAAGAAGCTGAAACCTACCGCAATAAAGTGGTCCCCGAGGCTCGTGGCCGGGCACAGCGCCTGACCGAGGAAGCGGCGGCCTACAAGGAAGAAGTGATTGAGCGTGCCCGTGGTGAAACCTCACGTTTCCTGGCGGTTCTTGGTGTGTATCAGACTGCGCCGGAAGTCACTCGCGAGCGTATGTACATCCAGGCACTTGAAGGGGTTCTGTCGAATACCAGCAAAGTGCTGGTGGACACCCAGAGCAGCGACAATATGATGTACCTGCCTCTGGATAGGCTGACCAACCGTTCCGGTGCCAGCACCGGCAGCCAGAGCGGTTCCGGAAGCTCCGGCAGTGACATCGACATCAAGACCCTGTCAGATCAGGTGATTCAGGAGCTGCGTGGCAGGCAGGATAGTGGCGTTCGGAGGAGCAGATAATGATGGGACCCAAAAGTATTGTGGGCCTTGCAGGCGCCCTGATTGTCGTACTGGTTACGCTCTCCAGTGTTTACATTATCCCGGAAACCCATCGTGGCGTGCTGCTGCGGTTCGGTGAGTTGATCGAAACGGATATTTCAGCCGGGCTTCACTTCAAGGTGCCGGTCATTGATCAGGTCCGGGAATTCGACATCCGATTGCTGACAACGGATCTTCCATCGCGTCAGTATTTGACCATCGAGAAGAAGCCGCTGGACGTCGATTCCTACATCGCCTGGAAAATCCGCAACGTGGATCAGTTCTACCGGGCCACTGGTGGTGACGAATACCGTGCCTCCGAGCTGCTGTTGTCTCGCGTGGATAACGGCCTGCGGGATGAGTTCGGTGTTCGGACCATGGTCGAGGTCGTTTCCGGCCAGCGTGACGAGCTGATGCACACCCTGCGTGACCGGGTGAACGAAACGTCGCTCAAGGAATTTGGCATTGAAGTGGTGGATATCCGCGTCAAAGCCATTGAATTCCCGGGGCAGGTGAGCCAGAACGTCTATCGTCGAATGGCGACCGAGCGCGAGAAGCTCGCGCAGGAATTCCGCTCCCGCGGTCGCGAGTTGGCGGAGGGTATTCGCGCGGATGCTGATCGCCAGCGCACCGTTATCCTGGCGGAAGCCTTTGCCAAGGCTGAGGAAATGCGTGGTGAAGGTGATGCTCAGGCCGCCCAGATCTATGCCGATGCCTATGGGTCTAACAGCGAGTTCTATAGCTTCTACCGCAGTCTGGAAGCCTATCAGAACACCTTTGCCAATGAAGACGACATCATGGTCATCGACACTGATAGCGACTTCCTGAAGTTCCTGAAGGACCCTCAGGGAAACCGCTAACCACGACGATGGTAGTGACAAAACCGGAATACCTCGGTATTCCGGTTTTTTTGTGTCTGCCAACAGTGTAAAATTCTGCCGGTTTTGGTTCGGGTTTTTATCTTTTCCCGAGCATCGCCCTAAATCCTGTGTACTCTCGCGGCAAGAAGCTTCCGCCCCGGGACAGAACGGACAACCGAATCTCATGACAGTATCTGATCGCTGGCTACTGCCTGATGGCGTGGAAGACATCCTTCCGCCATTGGCTGGACAGATTGAATCCCTGCGCCGGGATGTAATGGATACCTGCCAGCGTTGGGGTTACCAGCTGGTTATCCCGCCGTTGATCGAATACCTCGAATCACTTTTTACGGGCACCGGGCACGACCTGGAGCTTCAGACCTTCAAGCTGACTGATCAGCTGACCGGCCGGATGATGGGGCTGCGTGCGGACATGACGCCGCAGGCCGCACGCATTGATGCCCATACCCTCGGCCAGGAAGGTATTACGCGGCTGTGTTATGCCGGCCATGTGCTCCACACCCGACCGCGCCATATGCTGACAGGGCGCACGCCCATCCAGGCGGGTTGCGAGCTGTTTGGTAGCGCCTCCGAATCGGCGGATCTGGAAGTGATCAGCCTGATGCTTGAAACCCTGCGTGTATCGGGTTTGCCCAGAATCCATCTGGATCTTGCCCATGTCGCGATCTACGAGACATTGGTTGGAGAGGCCGGGTTTGATCGCGATACCGGCGCGGCCATCTTTGATGCCATGGCCCGTAAGTCTGTGCCGGAACTGGATGAATTGCTGGGCGGGTGCCCACCGGGTTCTGCTGGCGGCATGCTCAGAGAACTGGCCAGAGTCAGCGGTGGGAAGGATGCCCTGCGTGAGGCAAAGCGCATTCTTGAAGGGGCGCCGGAACCGCTTCGTCAGGCGCTGGATCAACTGGATCGAGTGGCGGATATGCTGTCCGCGAGCTATCCAGAGGTAAGCTTCGGGTTCGATTTTTGTGAGCTTCGAGGATACAACTACCATACCGGGCTGGTGTTTGCGGCCTATGTGCCGGGGCATGGTGACGCGGTTGCCAAGGGCGGTCGCTACGATGCCATTGGCAGTGATTTCGGCCGTGCACGTCCGGCGACGGGCTTTAGTCTTGATATCCGTGCGCTGGTCTCACTTGGTCAGCGAACCGGCCGCGCTGGCAAGGCCATATGGGCGCCATCCACCGAAGATCCTGCGCTGGATGGCGTGATTTCCGGCCTGCGGATGACGGAGACGGTTATCCGCGCCCTGCCGGAAGACGAGGGCGTTGATCCTGGCACGCGCAATTGCGATCGTGCCCTGGTGAAGCGAGACGGCCAGTGGGTCGTGGAGCAGTTGGACTGATGACCTTCGGGGTCGGGCCACTCATTTACAGGTAAACCTGCGGGCACCCCATCAATTGGCGGGGCCGCACTGAGAGAGAGTCATGGGTAAAAACGTTGTAGTGCTGGGCACCCAGTGGGGTGATGAAGGAAAAGGCAAGATTGTTGACCTGCTGACCGATAAGGTTGCGGCGGTGGTGCGCTTTCAGGGCGGCCACAATGCCGGCCATACCCTGGTTATTGAAGGTAAGAAAACCGCCCTTCATCTGATTCCGTCTGGCATTCTTCGCCAGAATGTCCAGTGCCTGATTGGCAACGGCGTCGTGCTCTCTCCGGAAGCGTTGCTGAAGGAAGTCCGCGAACTCGAAGGCAATGGGGTTGCTGTGCGGGAGCGTTTGAAGATCAGTCTGGCGTGCCCGGTCATCCTCAAGACCCATGTTCGTATCGATCAGGCGCGCGAGCGAGCGCGAGGTGTCGACAAAATTGGCACCACCGGTCGCGGTATCGGGCCGGCCTACGAAGACAAGGTTTCACGCCGTGGGATTCGCGTTGGAGATCTGTGTGACCCGAAGAGCTTTGAAGAGAAGCTCCGGGAAATCATGTCGTACCATAACTTCGTGTTGACCGAGTACTTCAAGGAAGAGCCCGAAGACATTGATCAGGCGTTTTCCGAACTGATGACCATGGGCGAGGAAATTCTGCCCATGTCTGCCGACGTCACGGATATCCTCCATGACCTTCGCAAGCGCGGCGAACACATCCTCTTTGAAGGTGCGCAGGGCTCGCTGCTGGACATTGATCTGGGTACCTACCCGTACGTCACCTCCTCAAATACCACGGCTGGCGGCACGGCTACCGGGTCTGGTTTTGGGCCGTTGTTCCTGGATTACGTGCTGGGGATCACCAAGGCCTACACCACTCGTGTCGGTTCCGGTCCGTTCCCGACCGAGCTGTTTGACGATATGGGCCATCACCTGGCGGTCAAGGGCAACGAGATTGGCACCACCACCGGGCGTTCACGCCGTTGTGGCTGGTTTGATGCGGTTGCACTGCGCCACGCCATCCAGATCAACAGCGTATCGGGCATCTGCCTGACCAAGCTGGACGTGCTCGATGGCATGGATACGGTGAAGGTGTGCATTGGCTACAAAACGCCTAACGGGGAGATTACCCGCCCGCCGATCGGTTGCGATACCTACAAGGACATTGAGCCGGTGTATGCGGATCTTCCGGGTTGGCAGGAGAGCACGGTCGGGCTGACAGGCCTGGACCAGTTACCGGAGAACGCCAGGGCCTATATCCGTTTCCTGGAAGAGCAGATCGAAGCACCGATCGATATCATTTCCACCGGTCCTGACCGGGTAGAGACAGTCATTCTGCGCCACCCCTTCGGCGAGTAACCTTCCCGGGTTATCGCGGACACCTTCAGGGCTTGTCCGCGATAACCGTCGCCCTTTTCGGACCCGGATAACCTTCCACGGTCTTCGTTGGGTCGTCCGGGTCGAGAAAGTCCTGCAGCGACTGGAATTGCATCCAGTCAGTGCTGCGTTGCTCCTCGATCGTGGTTTCTGTCACATCCACCAAGCGGGCGTTGCGAAAACCGGTTCGGTCCAGCCAGCGCAACAGAGTGTCGCAGCTGGGCAGGAACCAGACGTTGCGCATCCGGCCGTAGCGGTCCTCCGGCATCAGGCTGTAACCTTCCGGCCCATCCGCTATCAGCGTTTCCAACACCAGTTCGCCACCCGGGCGGAGTGTGTCTTTCAGTTCCAGTAAGTGATCAAGTGGTGAGCGACGGTGGTAGAGCACACCCATTGAGAAAGTGGTGTCGAATGCTTCCAGCTTTGGCGGCAGATCCTCTACGCGCACCGGGAGCAGATCAATGCGCTGCTCCTGGCCTGCATACTGTTTGACGCTGAGAAACTGGAACAGGAATAACAGTCCTGGGTCGATGCCAATCACCCGGCCGGCTCCTTCGCCCAGCATGCGCCAACAGTGATAGCCAGAGCCGCAACCGACATCCAGTATCTGCCGACCACTCAGGTCTGACAGGTAGGGAGCGACGCGGTCCCATTTCCAGTCAGAACGCCACTCGGTATCGATATAGGTGCCAAAGAATTCGAACGGGCCCTTACGCCAGGGCATCAGTCCTCGCAGCCCTTCTTCGAGCTTTGCACGGTCTTCTGTGCTGAGGGGCTGGTCGGAGTTCAGGGTAATGGCCGACTGGTTCAGGTTCGCCGTGGCATCACCAATGTGGGGCAGGGTGTCCAGAGCCCGGTTCCATCGGGCAATATCCCCATGAGGGTTGTCGTCAAAGCGCTTTTGTAGCTGTTGCTGCAGTTGCTTTCGCCAGCGCTCAAGGCCACGGCTATCAAGATCGTCAAGCAGCGGGGCAAAGCACCCCTGCCAGTTGAAGGTCGTCATGGAGGCTCCGTTCAGTGCGATTTAATGGCGAGCATGGAGACAAAGTTGAAACACTGGTACCACACCATAACCTGACTAAATCCTGCGTTTATCAGTCTCTCACGGTGTTCGGCCAGGGTTTCCGGTATCAGTACCTGTTCCAGGGCGGAACGCTTCTGACTGATCTCCAGGTCGGAATAGCCGTTGGCCCGTTTGAACTCGTGATGGAGTTGGGTCTGTGTTGATTGCTCGGAATCGGATTCAAAGCGAATTTTCTCGGAGAGGATCAGTACTCCGCCGGGCAGTGTGGCGTCGGCGATGCGAGCCATCAGTTCTGCGCGTCTGTCTGGCGCCACGAACTGCAGTGTGAAGTTCAGGGTGGTCACCGACGCGTTCTCAATCGGGGTGTCGAGGATGTCCTCGCACCGCAGCGAAACCGGCAATGGGTGGTCGTCCAGAGCAATATAATGCTCGCAACGCTCAATCATGGCAGCCGAGTTGTCCACGCCTGTAAGGGTGCAGTCGCGGTCCCCAATGCCATGGCGCATGGCCAGAGTGGAGGCGCCGAGAGAGCAGCCGAGGTCGTAGCAGTGACTGCCCGGGCGGGCATACTGTTCGGTGATCACTTCAATCATCGGAATAATCGTGGTGTAACCCGGTACTGAGCGCCGGATCATGTCCGGAAATACCCGAGCCACCGATGTGTCAAACCGGAATTCTCCGGTTTCCCGTTCAGTGGCAAACAGACGGTCCAGCGCCTGGCCCGGTTTTTTGTTCCTGTCAGCCATTGTCTGCTGGCTCCTGGCCCTCATGGACAGGCCTGTCGTGTGCGGGTGTCGGGCCTCGGCTGCAGCGTACGCCCCGGTTCTTGTAATCAACGAGGATGCCCCGGAACTCCGGGTCCACATCGGCGGCGATGGCCAGATACCCCTGTTCGCAGACAGCGTGGAGTTCCGATGACTTGGGCGACATGCGGAACTCTTCGCCAGGTTTGATGTGAACGGCCTCAAATTCCCCCACCGGCACATGATCCTTATTCTCGGCATGATCAATCCGCCCGCTGGCCTCCAAAACCACGATGGTAACGATGATGGTGGCAATGGCAGTGACAATCAGGCTGCGGACGGTAAATCGGGCCTCACTTTGGCTCATCGGTTGGTCTCCGGTCTGTCGGTAATAGTGGCCTCAATATTGGCCGGGTACATGAATGGAAGGGGCCTGTAGCGCCGCCAGTTGTTCCCGAAGTGACAGGATCTGGTCGGACCAGAAACGCGGCTGGGCAAACCAGGGGAAGAAACGCGGGAAGGCCGGGTCGTCCCAGCGCTTGGCCAGCCAGGTGCAGTGGGAAATCTGCCGGAAGCAGCGCATGGGTTCAATCAGATGACGCTCACGACGATTGAAATCGCGGAACATCTCGTAGCCTTCCAGTAGTTCACCAAATTGCTGGCCACGTTCAACGTCATCACCGTTCAGTAACAGCCACAAATCCTGAATCGCAGGCCCGGTACGGCAATCGTCCAGGTCGACAAACAGCATCTGTTCCTCGCGGCAGAGGATGTTGCCGGCGTGGCAGTCACCATGAATTCTCAGGGAGTGCACCTCGCCAGCGTCATCGATCCGACGGGCGCAGTGGTCGACAAGATCGGGAATCAGCGAGTCCCACGCTGGCCGAAGGTCATCTGGAATCCAGAGGTTTTCCGTAAGGAACCGATTGTTATCCTCAATGCCCGAAAGAATCGACATAACCGGGCGATGGTTGAAGGGCTCAGTGTCACCGATATTGTGGAGCTGGCCCAGCCACTGGCCGAGGCGGTACAGGGTATCTGTCACGCTGGTGTCGGGCGCCTGCCCGCCCCGCTGCTGAAATACGGCAAACAGAAAGTCCCCGCAACGGCCCAGTGTATCGCCGGAGGGCATAGCCATGGGCGCCACGACCGGAATATCGGCGTTGAGCAACTGGACGGTAAACTGATGTTCTTCCCGGATCTGGGCTTCGCTCCAGCGCCCCGGACGGTAAAACTTGGCGATTACCGGTGGCTGGTCTTCAATACCAATCTGGTAAACACGGTTCTCGTAGCTGTTGAGGGCAAACAGACGTCCACTGACCACAAATCCGGCGTCTTCCAGGGCATCAAGAATGGTATCGGGGGTAAGGGCGTCGTAAGGATGGCTGGAGGTTTCGGTCATAAATAAGGTTTAGTATCTCGAATTCTGTTGGGACTTCATGCTGGCGAGGTGATACCAGTTTTCGTCCAGTTCCCATCGCACCCGATCAATGCCAGACGCGCTGAGGACGATGTTGCCTGCCTGGGCCTGGACCTGGGCCAGTTCACGCTCGGCCCGTTGCCAGTCACGATCATTGTCTCCCAGGTTACGCATGCTCGGAAAAATGGTGGTGAGTGCTTCGTGCGTCGAGGTTTCATGGGAGCGCAGTGAGCTCATGATGGCGGTCCCTCCTTCAACCCTGAGAACACGATGCTGATAAGGATAGTTGGCCACCATTTCATCGGCCTTCAGTGCCTGGTTCAGGCTGATGACTTCAAAGCCTCGCCAGCCAAGCCAGCCAACAAATATGGCCGCCACCAGCATTACAATAATAAACTGCTTCCTGTCAGACATCGGTTCCCTGCTCCGTGCACTCAATTCACGGCCAAGTATAACGTTTCGGGGGCGACACCGTAATGCGATTCGGGCTTTTTAGCCAACGAGCGTGTTGGTGATGCTGACAAACGATCGAAACACAACGCGGGTGACGTTAGAGCAGATGACAGGGCGAGACATAGTACAGGCAGATACCGTGGTCATCGGTGCCGGCATTGTCGGCCTCGCAGTGGCCAGGACGCTGGCCATGCAGGGCAGGGAGGTGCTGGTACTGGAATCCGGCGCTCACTTTGGCGAAGGGGTGTCGTCCCGCAATAGTGAGGTTATCCATGCTGGTATCTACTATCCCGAGGACACCCTCAAGGCCCGACTGTGTGTTCGTGGTCGTCGGATGTTGTATGAGTATTGTCAGACCCGTGGCATCGACCACCGCAAAACCGGCAAGTGGATTGTTGCCAATGGCGTGTCCCAGGTGGAGAGGCTCGACACTATCGCCAGTCAGGCCCTTCGCAACGGTGTTCTGCTCCAGAGGGTAACCCGCAGGGCCTTGCGGGTTTCTCTGCCGGACGTGACCGCCCAGGAGGCGTTGTACTCTCCGGAAACGGGCATTGTAGACAGTCATGGAGTGATGCTGTCGTTGCTGGGAGAGCTGGAGGACTACGGTGGCCATTTGGTCCGCCAGGCGCCTGTAGAGCGTGCGGCGACCTGTGACGGAGAGCATCGGTTGCAGGTTGGAGGGCCAGCGCCCTGTGAGCTCAGGGCGCAACGGGTGGTGAACGCAGCCGGCCTCGGAGCAGTACCATTGGCCACGAGCTGGCAGGGAGTACCAGCGGATATCGCGCCCCGCCAGTGGCTGGCCCGTGGTGTCTACTTCAGCTATTCCGGTCGCCACCCCTTCCATTCATTGGTATACCCTATCCCTGAACCAGGCGGCCTCGGCGTTCACCTGACGCTTGATCTAGCGGGCCAGGCTCGATTCGGGCCCGATGTTGAATGGATAGAGCGGGTGGACTTCTCGGTTGACCCCGGTCGGGCAAGGTCATTTGCTGAAAGTATTCGCCGTTGGTGGCCAGCATTGGACGAGTCCCGCCTGCAGCCCGCCTATGCCGGCATTCGTCCCAAGCTTGCTGGCCCGGATGGTGGGTTTGCGGATTTCCGGATCGCCGGAGAACGTCGGCACGGTGTTGCCGGACTAGTGCACCTGTTCGGCATTGAGTCGCCGGGATTAACGGCTGCTTTGGCCATTGCGGATGAAGTGACAGGGCAGCTCGCCGACTAATGCGTTTACATACCTTTATCCAGGGGTTCTTGCCAGCGCCCAGATCTGAACCTCTCTGGCGCCGGCCTCAAGCAGCACTTCAGTCAGGCTTCGTGCAGTGGCACCGGTGGTGACCACGTCATCAACGATGGCAATACTGGCCGGTGGTATACGGGTAACCTGGTAGATTCCCCGCAGGTTGGCCAGGCGCTCTTCGCGGTTCAGTCCTCGTTGTGGCCGGGTGCGCCGGTTCCTGACGACAAGGTCAGCGCTCCAGGGAATGCCCGATTGACGGCTGATGTGCTCTGCAATATCCGCCGCTTGATTGAATCCTCGTTTTCGTCGACGGGCCGGATGCATCGGGCTGGCCAGAAGCAGGTCCGGCGTGCGTTCAGGATGGGTCTCCAGCATCAATGTCAGATGAGTGCTCAGATCCTGGATCAGGGGGCGGGCATAGGCGCGTTGGCCATTGTATTTGTAGCGCTGGACCATACCGTCAACCGGGAATCGATAGCGCCAGGGCGCGACGATTCGGCTGAAGGGCGGTGGGTCTTTCAGGCACTGACCGCAGATGAGTTCATCGCCAGCGTAGGCGATAGGCAGTGCGCAGCAGCGGCAGTGCGAGTGGTTGGCGGGCAAGTCCTGCCGGCAGGGAGTGCAGAGCCCGAAATGGGCATGCGGTTCCAGGCAGGCCACGCATTGCCCGCCGCGCAGCTGAAATAAGCCCTTGATGCTGATTTGAGCGCGCGGAATCCGTTTCGCGCTGTTAACCTTTGGTGTCATCAAGGTTGACAGCGATTTCAGTCCCTTTATCATCTGTTCAATCCGTAAACCAGAATCCCGGTAAAGTTAACAGGACTGAATCATGACTGCCACCGCACACGCCGATGCACCCTCTATAGCGCCTTCTGCCGCGCCTTCTACCTCACCGCGCCACGATTGGACCATGCAGGAAGCCCGTGCGTTGTTCGAACTGCCATTCAATGACCTGGTGTTCCGGGCTCAGAGCGTCCATCGTGAGCATTTCGACCCGAATGAAGTGCAGATCAGCACGCTCCTGTCCATCAAGACCGGTGCCTGCCCGGAGGACTGTAAATACTGTCCCCAGAGCGGTCATTACAACACCGGCCTGGAAAAGGAAAAACTGCTGGAAATTGAAAAAGTGGTTGCTGAAGCCAAGGCCGCCAAGGCAAAGGGCGCGTCCCGTTTCTGTATGGGGGCGGCCTGGCGTAGCCCGTCGAAGAAAAACATGGAATATGTCGTGGATATGGTGCGCCAGGTTAAATCCCTGGGCCTGGAAACCTGCATGACCCTCGGCATGTTGGAGCAGGAACAGGCCGACGAGCTGGCCGAAGCCGGGCTGGATTACTACAACCACAATCTGGACACGTCCGAAAAGTACTACAGCCATATCATTACCACCCGCACCTATCAGGACCGGCTGGACACCCTCGAGAATGTCCGTAATGCAGGCATGAAAGTATGCTGCGGCGGCATCGTGGGCATGGGCGAAGACCCTGACGATCGTGCTGGCCTTCTGGTTCAGTTGGCGAATCTGCCCCACCATCCGGAGAGCGTGCCGGTGAACATGCTGGTGAAGGTGGCAGGAACGCCGATGGAAAATGTGGAAGATCTGGACCCGTTCGACTTTATCCGTACCATCGCTGTTGCTCGGATCATGATGCCTGCCTCGCACGTGCGATTGTCTGCGGGCCGTGAAAATATGAATGAGCAGATGCAGTCCCTGTGCTTCCTCGCTGGTGCGAACTCGATTTTCTATGGCGAGAAGCTGCTGACGACCGCCAACCCCGAGGCGGATGCGGACCGCGAGTTGTTCAAGCGTCTGGGCATTCGGCCTGAAGAGCGCGAGCAGTCCTGCACCGAACAGGAAGCGGAAGAAGCTATCGTTGAAGCGGTCGAATACGAACAGACCCGTCACATGTTCTACGATGCCACCCGTGAGTCTGCATAGGCAGGCAGCATGTCTGTGAGGGCTGGCCATGCGTGACTTTGCAGCAGAGCTGGAAGAGCGAAAACAGGCGGGGCTTTACCGCACCCGCCGCCAGATCAGCGGCCCCCAGCAGCCCGCGTTGGTGTCCGATGGCGTGTCGCTACTGTCGTTCTGCAGCAACGATTACCTGGGGCTGGCGAATCACCCCGGGATTATCAAGGCTGCCACTGAGGCCATGCCAAACACCGGTTTTGGCGGCGCCGCTTCGCATCTGATTTGCGGTCACCACGATGCCCACCACCAACTGGAACTGCGGCTAGCGGAATTTACCCGCCGCAGTGCTGCGCTGTTTTTTTCGACCGGCTACATGGCCAATATGGGCGTTATCTCTGCGCTGGCTGGCCGTGGCGATACCATCTTCTCTGATCGCCTGAACCATGCCTCCATCATCGATGGTTGTGTTCTCAGCCGCGCCAGGGTGCGTCGTTATCGCCACGGTGATATGAGTGCCCTGGCTGACATGCTTGCCGCTACCGGTGGCCACAAGTTGGTGGTGACAGACGGCGTATTCAGCATGGACGGGGATATCGCGCCATTGAGGGAGTTGGCGGCACTGTGCCGGGCGCACGAGGCCCTTTTGGTGGTGGATGACGCCCATGGTTTGGGCGTCCTGGGGCCTCAGGGGCGGGGCAGCCTGATGGAGCAGGGATTGTCCGAGGAGGACGTGCCCATATTGATCGGCACCCTGGGCAAGGCTATGGGCACCAGTGGCGCCTTTGTGGCTGGCCCCCAGCTGCTGATGGATTACCTGGTACAGAAGGCCCGCACCTATATCTACACCACCGCCATGCCTCCGGTCATCGCTCTGGCCACCTGTGCCAGCCTTGACCTAATCGAACGGGAAGATGGCCGTCGCAGTCACCTGCAGATGCTGATCTCAGAGTTTCGCCAGGAGGCATCGGCACTGGGCTATGAGTTGATGCCATCGCGCACACCAATTCAGCCAATCATGGTGGGCGACAACTGGGCAGCCCTGGCATTGAGCCAGGCCCTGGAGGAGAGGGGGCTAATGGTTACGGCGATCAGGCCGCCGACTGTGCCGGAAGGCCAGGCTCGTTTGCGGGTCACCTTCAGCGCTGCGCACTCTTCGGAAGACCTGGCAACGTTGCTGTCCGCATTGGCGGACTGCCGTTCACTACTGAACAGGCCCTCTGCAGAGGTGGTATGAACGCTGTGGAATCACGAATCCCGCTGGTGGTTGTGGGTGGTTGGGGTGTCGATGCCGCCATGCTGCTTCCGTTGTTTGATCGTTGGCCAGGGGAGATTCATCTGATATCGCTGAACGATGCCCTGATGTCCCGATGCGACTCGATCACGGGGGTGGCGGATTATCTGCTGGAGCGTTATCCGTGCCCGTCAGTTTGGGCGGGTTGGTCCCAGGGGGCGCAGGTGGTAATGGCGGCTGCCTCACGCAGTTGTCCCCAGGTCCGCAAGGCAATCACTCTGGCGGGGTTTCCCCGCTTTGTGGCTGGGGAACAGTGGTCCGCAGGGATGGAGGTGGATACCTTTGAGACATTCCGGGAACAGGTATCGCAAAACGCCGGCCTTGCCTGGCGGCGCTTTCAGCGACTTTTGATTCACGGCAGCCATGATGAGTCGCAAGCCCGGCAGGAACTGCGCCCCTGGCTTGCGCGAGGGCCTTCTGTCAGCGACGTGAACCTGGTTCGGGGCCTGGACTGGTTGGGCAGCGAAGATCAGCGGTCTCTGTGGGGTGCTTTACCAGTGCCGACGCTGCATCTTCAGGCGAGCAACGATGTGGTCGTTGAATGTTGGGAGCACTCGTTTCATCCGTCTCCAGCCGCCAAGGTCGTTAGGGTAACCGGTATGACCCATTGGCCTCGAGGGCAGGCGCTTTCGCGTTGCCATGACGAAATCCTTCAGTTTGTTTTCGGCAAGGAGGTTGAATGGACCCTGTAACAACCAATATCCACGACTGGGTGCCTCCGAAATCCACAATTGCCCGCGATTTCGGCTCAGCTTCCCATACCTACAATCCCGCTGCCCGGCTGCAGCGCTATATGGGCCAGGTCTTGCTGGACCAGTTGAAGGAAGGGCTGCATCAGGCCCAAAGCGCAGATGGACTCCAGATACTCGATCTGGGTAGCGGCACTGGGTGGTTTACAGGGCAGTTGGCGTCGATTCCGGGGAGCCAGGTGACCGGCGTTGATATTGCTGCGGGAATGCTTCGTTACGCCCGATCTGCCAACCCGAGCGGCATTCGGTGGATCGAGGCGGATGCCGAGGCGTTGCCGTTGCCGAATAACAGTGTGGACGTAGTCTTCAGCAATTTGATGATTCAGTGGTGCCGTGACCCGGCCGGTGTGCTTGCTGAATGCCGCCGGGTTCTGCGCCCAGGCGGTCGGCTACTGGTGTCGACATTGCTGGAGGGTACCCTCGACGAACTTCGGGAAGCATGGCACCGGGCAGACCCCGGGCACCAGCATGTGAATCGTTTTGAATCGGAAGCGCGTTTTCGGGAGCAGGCATTTGAAACGCTCCCGGATCCGCAACTTGCGATCGAGACCATTTCACTGGATTATCCCTCGCCGCTGGCTCTGCTGGCGGAGCTCAAGGCTATCGGCGCCGGGTACAAAGGCGCCTCGCGGCGGCAAAGCGCGACTGCGCCTGGCCGTTTGCGGGCCATGTGCCGTTATTATCCGCGAGACGGGGAAGACCGGATACAGGCCACTTACACATCGGCATGGCTGGGTTGCCGTCTGCCGGACTGACATGGGGATTCATTGATCTATGGCCAGAAAGAGTTACTTTGTGACGGGTACCGACACCGGCGTGGGGAAAACGCTGGTGTCTGCTGCGATTCTTGAGGCGGCCGCTACCCTGGGGAAGAAAACGCTTGCGATGAAACCGGTGGCGTCTGGTTGCGACGAAACACCGGAGGGGCTGCGCAATGAAGATGCGCTGATACTGATGGAGTCCATGTCGGAACCGTTGCCTTACGATCAGGTGAACCCGGTAGCCTTACAGCCCGCCATCGCGCCCCATGTGGCAGCTGCCCAGGCGGGTCGGCACCTCACGGCGGAACGGCTGGTCGGATTTTGCCGCGGGTTGCAGATGCGTCCCGCGGATTTACTGTTGGTGGAGGGTGCCGGCGGCTGGCGGGTACCACTCAATGATCGTGAAACCTACGCCGCCATGCCTGTCGCTCTGGGTATGCCTGTCATTATGGTGGTACCCCTGAAACTGGGCTGTATCAACCATGCACTGTTAACCGCTGAAGCTATCCGCCGTGATGGATTGCCTGTCGCAGGTTGGGTGGCCAATCGGCCGGACCCCGCGGCCATGAACTGTGAGCAGGAAACCCTCGATTATCTGATTCAGAACCTGCCCGCGCCATGCCTGGGGGTGTTGCCATGGCAGAAGCGTGCCGACCCGAAGGAGCTGGCCAAAGCACTGGATGTTGCCGTTTTGTTTGAAAATTGACCAAATTTGTGGCTTACTGGTGTCAATATATGGTCATTGGGCTGCGCGGTTATGATCAGCAATACATTAGGCATTGGTATTCAGGGTATCCAGGACGGCATGCAAGGCATGGAAAATGCCGCCCGCAGGATTGCCCGTGGTGGTGTTGATGGCCCCCAGGGCACGGCAGAAGGTGTCGGTGGCCTCGTGGAACCGATCATTGATCTAAAACTGTACGAGCGCAGCGTTGAAGCTTCGGCCCAGGTAGTGAAAACCGCCGACGAAACCCTGGGAACGCTTCTGGATATTACTGCCTGAACCCTCTCAGGGCGTCCGAGCCCTGTTCAGGTCCTTTGGATTCGACGGCCAGTCTGCTGACATGATGATTTCGGGCTCCCTTCCGTCAATGGCTCCTGCCTTTCCTGCGCCTTCCGTTGGCTCGGGAGACGCAGCTGCGGGTGCCCCTCTCCGGCCATCTTCGGATGAATCACCTTCATCTCGAACATCTCCTGAAACCTCCGGGTCCGGCCGCGTAGCTGACGATAATGCTGCGGAGGATCGTACCCGCTCGCAGGGTTCCAGCGTAGAGGATGCTCAGGGCCTGGATGAGGCAGAGCTGAAACAGCTTACGGAACTGAAAGCCAGGGACCGTGAGGTTCGTGCCCATGAGGCAGCCCATCAGGCGGTTGGTGGCCAGTACGCCGGTTCCATTTCCTACGTCTATGAACGGGGCCCTGACGGTGCCCAGTACGCTGTTGGTGGCGAGGTCTCGATCAGCACCTCGCCCGTGGGGGGAGATCCGCAGGCGACAATCGATAAAATGCGTGTGGTCAGGGCCGCAGCGTTGGCGCCGGCAGAACCTTCCCCACAAGACCGGGCAGTGGCGGCAGAGGCCATGCAGTTGATGCTGCAGGCACAAGCTGAACTCTCCTCAGAGTTGGGTCGCACTGACGAGTCCGGGCAATCTGAAGTGTCCGAGGACCAGGCGGGTGACGAAAGCAGTGCAAAGCAGTCGCAGGAAGCGACGAATGCCTATCAGGTCATCTCCGGCGTCGGGAGCAATGATGTAAGCGCCAATCCCTCTTCATCCTTCCGGGCAACAGCCTGAAAACAAGCTGCTTTTTAGTCTAAAACCTCCCCGTGTGCTTAAGCCATCGGTACACATTCGCGACAAAACACAACACAAATTTTGATTGCGCCTATTGACAATTCTGTGCCTCTAAACGTATGTTTCAAACAAGTGTTTTATTGGCGTTCAGCTTCTCTTGCTGAGCGTATGAGTAAATCCCGAGGCTGAGTGTTGTGACCGTGTCGCAGCTGAGACCGAAAACCTGAGGTGGATTCCATGCCTGACTACAAAGCGCCCCTGCGTGACATTAAATTCGTAATGAACGAGCTGCTGGACAGCGAGCAGCACTACGCCAATCTGGAAGGCGCCGAAGATGCAACTCCGGATATGGTCGATGCCATCATCGGGGAAGGTGCCAAGTTCTGTGAGCAGGTTCTGTCTCCGCTGAACCAGGTGGGCGATAAAGAAGGCTGCACCTGGAGCGAAGACGGCGTGAAAACGCCAACCGGCTTCAAAGAGGCCTATCAGCAGTACGTGGAAGGCGGCTGGCCGTCCATGACCGCTGATCCCAACTATGGTGGCCAGGGCCTGCCACACTCTCTCGGCCTGGTAATGAGCGAGATGGTGGGTACCGCCAACTGGTCCTGGGGCATGTATCCCGGCCTCAGCCACGGTGCGACCAACACCATTGAAGCCCACGGCACTGAAGAGCAGAAACAGACTTACCTCACCAAGCTGATCAGCGGCGAGTGGACTGGCACCATGTGTCTGACCGAGCCTCATTGCGGTTCCGACCTGGGCACGCTGCGTTCTAAGGCTGAGCCCAATGCAGACGGCACCTACAGCATCACCGGCACCAAGATCTTCATTTCCGCTGGTGAGCATGACATGGCCGAAAACATCGTCCACATTGTGCTGGCCCGGCTGCCAGGCGCTCCTGAAGGTACCAAGGGCATATCCCTGTTTATCGTGCCCAAGCTTCTGCCGAATGACGACGGCTCTTCCGGTGAGCGCAATGCCGTTTCCTGTGGTTCCATCGAGCACAAGATGGGTATTCACGGCAACGCCACTTGTGTGATGAATTTCGACGGCGCCAAAGGCTGGCTGATCGGGCCTGAGAACAGGGGCCTGAACTGCATGTTCACCTTTATGAACACGGCGCGTATTGGTACCGCGATCCAGGGTCTGGGTGCTGCTGAGCTTGGCTTCCAGGGCTCCCTGGCCTACGCCAAAGACCGTCTGGCCATGCGCTCGCTGAGTGGTCCGAAGAACCCCGAGGGTATCGCTGACCCGATTATCGTTCACCCGGATGTTCGTCGCATGCTGCTGAGCCAGAAAGCGGTTGCAGAAGGCGCCCGTGCTCTGATTTACCTGACCGCACAGCAGGCTGATATCGTTCACAGCGGTAAGACCGAGGAAGATCGCAAAGCGGCTGATGAAGCCCTGGGCTTCCTCACCCCGATCGCCAAGGCGTTCCTGACCGAGATCGGTTACGAAGCAGCCAACCTGGGTATGCAGGTATTCGGTGGTCACGGGTTTATCTCCGAGTGGGGTATGGAGCAGAACGTTCGTGATTCCCGTATCGGCATGATCTATGAAGGCACCACCGGTATTCAGGCGCTGGATCTTCTCGGTCGCAAAGTACTGATGACCCAAGGTGAATCCCTGAAAGGTTTCACCAAGCAGGTTCACGTGTTCTGTAAGGAAAACGCCGACAACGAGCAGTTGAAAGAATTCGTTGAGCCGTTGGCCGCCATGAACAAGGAGTGGGGCGAACTGACCACCAAGGTTGGCATGTCCGCCATGAAGAACCGCGAAGAAGTTGGCGCGGCCTCCGTGGACTACCTGATGTACTCCGGTTACGCTGTTTTCGCCTATCTTTGGGCCCGTATGGCCAAGGTGTCGCTGGACAAGATGGTGGAAGGTACCACCGAGGAAATGTTCTATAACGCCAAGGTTCAGACAGCGCGCTTCTACTTCAAGCGCATGCTGCCGCGGGCCAAAGGGCATGCGGAAAGCATGCTGGCGGGCTCAGACAGCCTGATGGACATGCCGGAAGAAGCCTTCGCCCTCTAAGGCGGGTTTCACGGAACTCTAAAAGCCCGCTCTCCCAGGAGGCGGGCTTTTTTGATGACATGGCCGCCGGTGCTCCATGAGTTGGGGGCTCCAATAGGGTAGAATAGGCCACCATAAATATAACCTGTGCGGACACATAGCCGAGGAAGTGATCAGGGCCGAAGGTCCATCGTTGTTCACTTCGCAGACTGACTGAATTGTGGAGAGTTTTGAGATGGCTGATTATCAGGCACCTTTACGTGACATGCGCTTTGTCCTGAATGAAGTATTTGATGCGCCGGCTCTTTGGGCGTCTCTGCCCAAAGTGGCAGAGAACGTTGACCCGGACACTGCCGATGCCATTCTGGAAGAAGCCGGTAAGATTACCAGTGGTGTGCTGGCTCCTCTGAACCGCGAGGGCGATGAGCAAGGCTGTAAGTGGAATGACGGCGACGTGTCCACACCCGAGGGGTTTCGCGAGGCCTACCAGACCATCGTTGAGGGTGGCTGGAACGGCCTGGGCGGCAACCCGGAGTTTGGCGGTATGGGCATGCCAAAAACTCTGGTTGCCCAGTTTGAGGAGATGATGCAGGCGGCCAACATGGCCTTTGGCCTAGCCCCGATGCTGACGGCGGGCGCCTGCCTGGCCCTGGACGCCCATGGCAGTCAGGAGCTCAAGGAAAAATACCTGCCTAATATGTACGCGGGTACCTGGTCAGGCGCTATGGACCTGACGGAACCTCATGCGGGCACGGATCTGGGGATTATCCGCACCAAGGCCGAGCCTAATGGCGATGGCTCCTTCAGTGTAACGGGCACCAAGATTTTCATTACCTGGGGCGAGCACGACATGGCGGAGAACATCATCCACCTGGTGTTGGCGAAGCTGCCGGATGCGCCCAAGGGCCCCAAGGGGATTTCCCTGTTTTTGGTGCCCAAGTTTGCAGTCAACGAAGACGGCTCCCTTGGCGAGCGCAATAGCCTGAGCTGCGGTTCCCTCGAGAAAAAAATGGGCATCAAGGGGTCCGCTACTTGCGTGATGAACTTCGACGGCGCCAGGGGCTGGCTGGTTGGCGAGGAGAACAAGGGACTGGCCGCCATGTTCACCATGATGAACTATGAGCGTCTGGGCGTGGGCATCCAGGGTGTTGGTGCTGCTGAAGCATCGCTGCAGAGTGCTCGTGAATACGCTCTGGAGCGTATCCAGAGCCGAGCTCCCACGGGTGCCCAGCAGCCGGAAAAAGCTGCGGACCCGATCCTGGTCCACCCTGATGTGCGCCGCATGCTGCTAACCATGAAAGGGTATGTGGAAGGAGGGCGCGCGTTCTCTACCTATGTTGCTCAGTGGCTGGATATCGCCAAGTATTCCGACGATGACGAGCGCCGCAAGCATGCCGAGGGCATGGTGGCACTGTTGACACCGGTAGCGAAGGCTTTCCTGACCGATCGTGGCCTGGACGCCTGTATCATGGGCCAGCAGGTTTTCGGCGGTCACGGCTTTATCCGGGAGTGGGGCCAGGAACAACTGGTTCGCGACTGCCGCATAACGCAGATCTACGAAGGCACGAACGGCATCCAGGCGCTGGACCTGATGGGACGGAAAGTGGTCGGCAGCCAGGGCAAGCTTTATGAGCTATTTGCTGAGGACGTGGCCACCTTCATCGAGGAAAACAGCAGCGACGAAAACCTGCGCCCCTACCTGGAGCCACTGGCAGCAGCATTTGAGCGCCTGTCGGATGTGACTGAGCATGTGATCAAGCAGGCTGGGGATAACCCGGACGCTGTGGGCGCGGCCTCCGTGGACTACCTCGACCTGTTTGGCCTGACGGCACTCGGCTATATGTGGGCCAAAATGGTTAAAGTGGCGGCACCGAAGGCCGATGGCGACACCTCTGGCTTCTACACCGGCAAGGTGAAGAGCGCACGCTTCTACTTCGACCGATTGCTGCCGAAGACCGTCGCACTGGCTGAGGGTATTCGCAGTGGTAGCGACTCAATGATGGCTCTGACGGCTGAGGAGTTCTGAGTAGTCAGCGGTGAACAAAAAGGCAGGCCTGCGGGCCTGCCTTTTTTGTGCTGCTCTATATACTCGCTTACAGGTTTTCTATCCGGCCTGGATCAAGAACAAACGGATTTTCGTTACCTTGAATGTCGGCCACCTGGCGATGGCGGACAAGCTCTCGATCATCCGGTGGATCGATCTGATTCCAGCTCTTGAACACCCGGGAAGCGCCTGCCCAGGGCAGGTCATAGGTGTCCACCATATAGGCAACCGTGCGGGCGATATCGCCTTTTACCTTTTGCGGGGGTTCAAAAAACTGCGCACTCTCGCGAATTCCGCACTCGTCCGGGCTGCTTGCATTGCCCAATTCTTCGTAAATCGCGTTTCTCCGGGACATTTCAATGCGACTGCGCACGGGGACCATGTTATGAAGGTCCGATGCAATCTGCCGGTATCTGTCGTCATCGTCGCATTGGCTGCTGGTGCCGCACCCAAGTGCATTGCGAACTTCTGCCAGAGGGTAGACATAGCCTTCCGTAAGGACAAAGCCTTTACTTTTGAAGGGTGTGTCACAGAAGAAGGAGTTGCCGCCCTGGGCATAAAGGTTGCCCCAGAACTCGTTTTTTACAACGGTGTCCGGGTCACTGAAGCGGGTGTTCTGGCTGATGACGAGAGACGGGATAAGCAAGGCCGCCAGTGCGACCAAAACAACGTTTTTAGTTTTCATAGGCCATTTATACCTCTCAGCGCGTGACAGCGCCTTTGCTGATCGGGCCAGGAAAGGAAGTGGTTAGATTTGGCCGGTCAGAAAAATGACGGTTTATTCATTTATAATTGAGAAGTATGACACAGAGGCTCCAAAGGGAGAGAGCCTCTGTGTGGCTATTTGTTGCATTATGTTAACTGGTTAACACTTCACTTCTTTCGGTTGCGCAGATTCTGGTAACCCGTTCTCAAATCTTCGCCCAGCTTATGAGCGGTCTCGCGAGCCTCTTTTGATGCATCTTCGGCGTCGTGAAGGATGTGATCGAGTTTGCTCCGAAACCGTTCCCAGTCCTTCTCCAGATCGTCCCACTCGTCTTTCACGTCCTCATGGGCCAGATGCATCTGAACCCGTGCTTCGTCACGGTACTGTTTAATCTTTTCGGACAGTTTTTTCAGTTCGTCCTGGAAGCTCATATCACGCACCTCCTTTAACAGTTAACAACTATACGATGCTACTGAATATCGAAAACTGTCAAGCCGGATGACGGCCATTTCGCGGAGTCAGGCGGGTCTTGCAAGCAAGGTGATCAGGTCTTGCAGGTAATGCCAGGGGGAGAGCGTATCAAAGCCTTTGGCGGCCCTGTCGGTGGTGCTGCATAGTTCCAGTGCGGTATTGAGCTGGTGGCGGTTCAGGCGTCTCGCCGCTTGTTCAACGGCCTTTGCGCGCTGGGGCTGGAACACGCCGCGCTTCTTGAGGAAGCCGGCAGTATTCTCCCGTTTGGCCGCGGCGATATTCAGCTCCATGGTGAGGTTCAGGTCCCGTGTCAGCACCGCCAGCAATCCCAGCGGGTTCTCGCCTTCCTGCTGCAGTACCCCGACGATTTTGCGAGCGTGGGCGGCCCGGCCAGCGAGGAGTTCTGTCACCAGCTCAAAACCGTTGAAGCGGGAGCTGTCCTGAACAGCCTGTTCGACGGTGTCTTCGTCGATGGTGGCGCCGGTGCCCAATAACGCCAGGCGATCCAGTTCCTGACTTGCCGCCAGGAGGTTGCCCTCGAGGCGTTCCGCCAGGATGTCCAGTGCGCCGCGGGTAAGGCTGAGGCCATGGTTGCGAGCCCGCTGTTGCAGCCAACCCGGGAATTTATCAGTATCAATGGGCCATACCGGCACGTGTACGCCTTTGTCCTGCAATTCCTTGTACCACTTCCGGCGGGTTTCGGCGGCATCCAGCCGTGCGCTGATCAGTAGCAGCACAATGTCGTCAGGAGGATTCTGCAGCACGCTTTCAAGAACGGCGCGGCCATCACCCAATTTGCCGGTAGGCAGGTGTATTTCGATACGGCGTTTTTCGGCAAACAGCGATAGCGCACCAAACTCCTCGCCCACGCGGTTCCAGTCCAGCTGCTGGTCGGCGTGGAAGGTTACCCGGTCCTGATAACCCGCTTCCCGCGCAGTCTTCCGGATCTGGTCGCAGCATTCCTGAACCAGTAGGGGCTCATCGCCTGACACCAGGTAAACAGGTGACAAGCCTTTCTGGAGAAGCTGGGGTAGCTGGTGGGCCTGGGTCTTCATGGTTGGCCACTGTCTTGATCGCGGGTCTGTTCCGCTTCCTGTTTCAGCCGGTCAATGCGATCCCGGTCAAGGGGCGCCAGACGAAAGATAATTTGCTGGGCCAGTCGGTCATAGAGTTGCTCCTGGAGGGCTTCCTCTTCCCGTTGCTTGGCCAGCACATTGGATTCGTCGTAGCGATAGGTTTCACTGCTATTCAAGTCGGTTGGGGCGATCAGAGGAACCTTGTCGGCGGTCAAAACCTCAATATCGACCGTTTGCCGCAACGTATACTCTGCAGCCGCGGCGCGCACGGTGATGGCACTGGCACGACGTTCCCGGCGGAAATTGCTGATGCTGAGCACATAATCGGCTTTTTCGGAGGGCTGAAGGTCAATGTTGCCCAGAGACAGCTGTTCCTTCACCGAGCCACACAGCTGTTCTGGCACATCGCCGGAGCAATCAACAGCCAGCGGCTGCAATGCGGACGACACCGGCGGGGCGCCCCGTAGCTGAAACCCGCATCCTGACACCAGAAGTGACAGGGCGAGGCCAGCCGGAAGTATCTTGGGTAGGCTCGCCGGGAGGTTCATATCAGTTCGCCACCACGTTCACCAGTTTACCGGGCACAACGATGACCTTTCGCACGGTTTTGCCCTCGGTGAAACGGACAACGTTCTCATTCTCGAGTGCCAGAGCTTCCAGTGCGCTCTTCTCGATGTTCGCTGGGACGTCGGCTTTTGCCCTGACTTTGCCATTCACTTGCAGGACAACCTGAATCTCGCTGCGAACCATGGCGTCCTTGTCCGCTTCAGGCCAGGGCGCGTCAACCACAGGCTCGTCGTGACCCAGTGCGTGCCACAACTGGTGACAGATATGGGGAACGATTGGAGACAGGACGAGTACCGCGGTATCCAGTGCTTCCTGGCGAACCGCCAGGCTCTGGGGCTCATTGTCAGTCAGTTTGCTGACATCGTTGAGCAGTTCCATCACCGCTGCGATGGAGGTGTTGAACGTCAACCGTCGGCTGACATCGTCGCTCACCTTGGCAATAGTCTCATGGGTCTTGCGACGAAGATTGCGCTGACCTTCACTGAGGCCGGTGGTATCCAGGGCAGGAACTATTCCGCTTTCAGTGTGCTCGCTGACCATACGCCACAGGCGCTTGAGGAAACGGTGGGCGCCCTCAACACCGCTGTCGGACCATTCCAGTGACTGCTCTGGAGGCGCCGCAAACATCATGAACAGACGCACGGTATCGGCACCGTGCTCATCGATAATAGCCTGGGGGTCAATGCCGTTGTTCTTGGACTTGGACATCTTGGTGACACCACCGGCCACCACCGGTTGTCCGTCGTCCTTGTGAACGGCGCGCACGACCTGACCCTTGTCGTCTTTCTCAGTAACGACATCCGCTGGCGAGATCCAGATTTTTGCACCGTTATCGTCTTCACGATAATAGGTTTCGGCCAGCACCATGCCCTGGCACAGAAGGCGGTTAAAGGGCTCGGAACTGTTGACCAGCCCCACATCCCGCAGCAGCTTATGGAAGAAGCGCGCATAAAGCAGGTGCAGAATGGCGTGCTCGATGCCGCCGATATATTGATCTACCGGCAGCCAGTAGTTGGCGGCAGCCGGGTCCAGCATGCCCTTGTCGTAGTTGGGGCTGCAGAAGCGGGCGTAGTACCAAGACGACTCCATAAAGGTGTCAAAGGTGTCTGTTTCCAGCGTGGCTGATTGGCCTTCAAAGCTGGTCTTTGCCCATTCCGGATCTGCCTTGATGGGAGATTGGACGCCGTCCATCTCCACGTCTTCGGGCAGTGTGATCGGCAACTGATCGTCCGGTACCGGGCGTTCGGTGCCATCGTCCAGGGTCATCATCGGGATTGGAGCGCCCCAGTAGCGTTGGCGCGACACGCCCCAGTCCCGCAGGCGATAGTTGACCGTGCGCTTGCCAATACCGCTTTCTTCCAGATGATCGGCGATTGCGTCAAACGCCTCGGTACTGGTCAGGCCGTTGTACTTTCCAGAGGATACCAGAACACCTTTTTCGGTGAAGGCGCGCTCCTGAACATCGATTTCGCGGCTGTCTGTGGCGGCGATAACCTGCTTGATGGGCAGGCGATACTTGAGCGCGAACTCGTGGTCACGGTCATCATGGCCGGGCACCGCCATCAATGCGCCAGTGCCATACTCCATGAGCACGAAGTTGGCGACGTAAACGGGAATCTCTTCCTGCGTCAGCGGATGAATGGCCTTGTAACCGGTATCAATGCCTTTCTTTTCCATGGTTGCCATATCGGCTTCGGCAACCTTGCTGTTACGGCATTGCTCGACAAATTCAGCAACCTCGCGATAGCGCTCGGAAGCGGCCTTGGTAATGGGGTGCTCGGCGGCCACGGCCATGTAAGTCACGCCCATGAGCGTGTCCGGGCGGGTGGTGTAGACATCCAGTGCGTCCTCGCGGCCTTTGAGCGGGAAGGTCAGCTCGGTACCCACGGATTTGCCAATCCAGTTACGCTGCATGGTCTTGACCTGCTCAGGCCAGTCCTCCAGCTCGTCCAGATCATTCAGCAATTCTTCGGCGTAGTCGGTAATGCGGATAAACCACTGGGGAATCTTTTTCTGCTCGACCAACGCGCCGGAGCGCCAGCCACGGCCATCAACCACCTGTTCATTGGCCAGCACCGTCTGGTCGATTGGGTCCCAGTTGACGGTGGACATCTTCTTGTACACCAGGCCTTTTTCGTAAAGACGGGCGAAGAACCATTGCTCCCAGCGGTAATAATCCGGCTTGCACGTCGCCAGCTCGCGGTTCCAGTCGTAACCGAAGCCCAATTGCTTGAGCTGGTTTTTCATGTAGGCAATATTGGCGTGGGTCCACTTCGCCGGCGCAGTCTTATTGGCAATGGCGGCGTTCTCAGCGGGCAGACCGAACGCGTCCCAGCCCATGGGCTGCATGACGTTCTTGCCCTGCATGCGCTGGTAGCGGGAAATGACGTCGCCGATGGTGTAGTTGCGCACGTGCCCCATGTGCAGTTTGCCGCTGGGGTAGGGGAACATGGACAGGCAGTAGTATTTGGGTTTGCCCGGTTCTTCCTTCACCGTAAACGTGTTGTTTTCTTCCCAATAGGTACGGGCTTGTTGTTCAACATCGCGCGGATTGTATTGCTGGTCCATTCCTGCCATTACCAAAGTTACCCTTTATCAGACCGTATCAAAAAAGATGTGCGAAGAGGCCGGACATTCTAACGCACACAAGGCTTAACAGGTAGTCTGCCAATTTGCCGATACTGTGCCATGCTTGGGGTGAAGGCGGGCAGGTGCGGCTGACTGGGACACGCCGTGAATACGTCCCTGTAGGCCCGTAAAAAACATCCCTGTTTTTTACGGTCCCAGTCAGCCGCACCTGCCCGCCCAGGCGCTTGGCGTAAGTTTGCAACTTGTTTTGGTATAGGGCGGAGTGGCTATGGCTGATCAGGGATGTCAAAAACAGGGATGTTTTTGTCAAGCGTACAGGGATGTATTCACAGCGTGCCCTGATCAGCCATAGCCACTCCGACCGTACACCATGAGGGAGCAGTCATGACCGAACCAGAACGCAATCATCTCTCAGGCAGGGCTCTCGAGGCCTACGACCGCATGCTGGAGCGGGTCCAGGCCCGGCTCAGTGATATGGAGAATACCACTCGCGATACCTTGAAAGAGGAAATCGAGCGGGCGGTGGAGTTTGAGTATGAACTGGCAGAGATGACCCGCGAAGAAGCGGACCTGCTTGGCGCGTATCTGCAGCGGGACCTCGAACACCTGCTGCATTTTGTGGAAGAAACCGGCGAAGGTCTGAAGGAATGGTTGCAACTGGATATCTCACTGCTGGAGCACCAGTTGGCGGATATGCTGTTCTCGGTAGCGGATAAAACCCGACTGGATACGCTGGAGCTGAACCAGAAATTGGAAAACCACGAGCCCAGTCAGTATATCAGCGGCGAAGTGGCCACGGCCGGCATGTTCAAATGCCTCAACTGCAGCCACATGCGCTGCCTGACCGCTACCAGCCATCTGGAACCCTGTGACGCCTGCGGTTCCCACTACTACGAACGCGTCACCAGCCGCTGGCCACGGAAGTCAGAATAGATATAGGCCGAGCAAAAGGCGTTCAGCACAGAACCGGAGCGGCCATGGGGTGGGGGTCCCTTTTCTGCCAGAAAAAGGTGTCCGAGCAAAGCGAGTTCTTTTTCCAAAGAAAAGGGACCCCCACCCCGTGGCCAGGCACCAGAGTCCAGGCTGCTCAGTTACGGGGAATCACCCGCTCCCGAACAAACACAATAAGAATCGCCGCCAGCGTCAGCACCGGCCAGGACCCGGATTGCATGTAGGGCGTATTGCCCTTCGCCGCATAGACCTCACCTGTCATCACCGCACGCTCAAACTGCGGGATGGTTTCAGTGATCTGGCCCTTCTCGTCAATAATGGCCGTTACACCATTATTCGTGCCCCTCAGCATATAACGACCGGTTTCCAGTGCCCGCATGCGGGCGATTTGTAGGTGTTGCAGCGGGCCAATGGAATCGCCAAACCAGCCATCGTTGCTGATGGTCAGCAGCATGCCGCTGTTGCGGGCATTGGTGGCGACGAAGTCCGGGTAGGCCACTTCGTAGCAAATAAACGGCATGATCCTGATGCCATTGGCCTCAAGTGGCGACTGATTGGCAGGGCCGCGACTGAAACTGGACATGGGCAGGTCAAAAAAGCCGATCAGACCGCGAAGCCACTGCTGCAGCGGCACATACTCACCGAAAGGCACCAGCTTCTGCTTATGGTAGATGCCGCCGCCGCTACCGATGGCCATGATGCTGTTGTGGTACGTAAAGTCTTCAATGCGGTCACTGAAGCCGTACCAGGGGATGCCGGTAATCAGTGTGCTGCTCTCTCCCAGTTCCTCACCGATGTGGTCGATGATTTTGCCAGCCTGGTCCTGGGGAATCGGAATAGCGGTTTCCGGCCACAGAATCAGGTCGGTATCCCAGTGGTCTTCAGTCAGCTCCAGGTAAGCGACGATCTGGTCCCGGAGGAAGTCCGGGTCCCACTTGATTTGCTGGGGAATGTTGCCCTGCATCGCGACAAACGTCGTTGGTTCTGTCTGCAGGGTCGTCCATTGTGCTTGAGAAAAAGCCGGGCCGGTTACCCAGGGCAGCAGCGCCACGCCGGCGACGAGCGCCGTGCTGGCATGGAGGGCTTTCCGGACCAGCCACCAACAGCCTGGAATTGCGCAGCCGGTCACGGCCACCCAGAACGTAAGCCCGTGGACGCCCGTTAAGGGGGCGAAGCCGCCCAGAGGCCCATCAACGTGGGCGGTGCCCAGATACAGCCAGGGAAACCCTGTCAGTAGCCAGCCCCTGACCCAGTCACAGAGTATCCACACCGCCGGAAACAGGATCAGCCGCCTGACCGCGTTGTTTTTGGCAAGCTTGCCCCAGGCCCAGAACGCCAGACCATGGAAAAGAGCGAGTCCCGACACAAAAATGACGGTGAGTATGATCGCGAGTGGAACGGACGTATTGCCGTGTTCACTGATGCTGATGTAGACCCAGCTTGCGCCCGTACCGAACAGCCCCAATCCGACCAGCCAGCCAGCCCGAAACAGCTTTTGCGGGGCGAGCGGCAGGCAGCAAAACAGTATCAGCGCGACCGACAACGGCCCCAGCCACCACCAGTTAAAGGGTGAAAAGGTGAGTGTTTGCAAGGCCCCGGCAACGAGCAGAGTGGCCGCTCGCAGCCAGGCGTGCTCGGACAGGGCGGATGTCAGTTCGGAGGTTCGGGCCGTTGTATTACTGGTCATCACCACGCGTTACCTGCAGCAGACGGATAACACGGTTATCGGCATTGGCAATGGTGAACTGCAATCCGCCAAACTCAACCGACTCGCCCCGTCTGGGCAGATGGCCGAATTCCTTGAGCACAACGCCGCCAATGGTGTCGAACTCCTCTTCGTCCAGCTCGGTTTCGAAGAATTCGTTAAAGTCGTCGACGGGGGTGACGGCCTTTACGGCGTAAGTGCCATCGCCGCGGGCCTTGATGTGGGTTTCCTCGTCGAAGTCATGTTCGTCTTCGATTTCGCCCACGATCTGTTCCAGCACATCCTCAATGGTGATCAGGCCGGCAGTACCGCCGTATTCGTCAACCACAATGGCCATGTGGTTGCGGGTTTCCTTGAACTCTTTTAATAGCTGGTTCAGGCGCTTGCTCTCCGGTACGAACGTGGGAGGGCGAAGAATCTCGCGGATGCGGGTCCAGTTGAGGTCGTTGTTCAGGGCCAGAGGGAGCAGGTCCTTGGCGAGCAGTACGCCAATGACATCGTCCTGGCTGTCGCCAATGACCGGGAAGCGGCTGTGGGCAGATGAAATGATTTCGCCCAGGAACTCTTTCGGGTCCTGGGATGCCTTGACGGTGACCATCTGGGAGCGGGGAATCATGATTTCATCCACCCGCATGTCGATCACCTGCATGGCACCTTCGATGATGCTCATGGCATCGGTATCGATGATTTCCTGGGACTCGGCGTCCCGCAGGATTTCCAGCACGTCCTCGACGGACTCAGGCCCGCTGGAGAAGGCCTGTGATATACGCTCCAGCCAGGACTTGTTGCTGCCCTGACTGCGACTCGACTGATCGTCGTTCATGAGTCTTTTTCCGTTTCCTCTGTCTCGTAAGGATTGCTGAACCCGAGCTGCGCAAGCAGCCGGATCTCGAGGGCTTCCATGACCTCGGCATCATTGTCTTCAATGTGGTCGTAGCCCTGAAGGTGCAGCATACCGTGCACCACCATATGGGCCCAGTGTTCCGTCAGTGTTTTATGCTGCTCGGCTGCTTCTTTTTCAACAACCGGGGCACAAATGATCAGATCACCGGCCAACGGAACCGTTATACCGGCTGGCGCCTCAAATGGGAAGGACAGTACATTGGTTGGCCCTGATTTCCCGCGATACTGGCTGTTCAGCTCGGCGCTCTCATCACTGGCAACGATACGGATCGTCACCTCGGATGGATTCTCACCCAACCATGCGGACCGGGCCCAGCGCTCAAACTCGATGTCATCTGGCGCCTCGGGTACCTCGATGGCCCGCTGCAAGTCCACTGTCAGTTCACTCACTGGCCTGTGGCGCTCCCGTCGTCAAAGGAATCATAAGCCTCGACAATCCGCTGCACCAATGGGTGACGCACCACATCCCGGGCCTCGAACCGTGTGAAGCCAATGCCGGACACCTTGCTCAGCACACCGGCCGCGTGAATCAGGCCGGAATTCTGCCCGCGGGGAAGATCTACCTGTGTGGTGTCACCGGTGATCACGGCGGTGGAACCAAACCCGATCCGTGTCAGGAACATCTTCATCTGCTCGCGGGTGGTATTCTGGCTTTCATCCAGGATGATGAACGAATTATTGAGCGTGCGGCCGCGCATGAAGGCCAGTGGCGCAATCTCAATGACGCTTTTTTCGATCAACCGCGTCACATGATCAAAGCCCAGCATTTCGTAGAGGGCGTCATAGAGTGGGCGAAGGTAAGGGTCCACTTTCTGGGCCAGATCACCCGGCAGGAAGCCGAGTTTTTCGCCGGCTTCCACGGCCGGCCGGACCAGCAGGATGCGCTTCACCTGTTCGTCTTTCAGTGCCTCAACCGCGCACGCCACCGCCAGCCAGGTCTTGCCGGTACCGGCGGGGCCAATGCCAAAATTCACATCGTGGGTACGTATGTTATGCACGTATTTCTGCTGGTTCTCGCCTCTGGGCTTGGCCTGCAGTTTCGGGGTTTTGATGACGGTGACGGCGCCCTTGTATGGGACGTCATCCGGCAGCCGTTCGAATCCGGTCTCGCGGATAAACAAATGAACCATGTCCGGCGAGATATCATCGTTGGCTTCGGTTTCCCGATACAGGTGCCGGACAACTTCCGTAGCGGCTGCCACGTGTTCAGTTTCACCTTCCACCCGGAAATGATGGCCACGGCGGCCAATCTTGACGTTCATGCGCCGCTCAATGTGCTTCAGGTGCTCATCAAACTGGCCGCAGAGGGTGGTCAGCCGGCGCTGGTCTACCGGGTGCAGGTCGAATTGTCTGTGATCGTTGGCGTTCAAAAGTGCTCCGTTTGTTTACTCCCTTTGCCTTCAGGGAGTTAGGCATTTCATGATTTGTGCTAACGGGCGCTGGCCGGCGGGCCTTTCCAAAAAACGCCCGTAAATACGTCCCTGTAGGGCTCGGTCGCGCCATCCATGGCGCTCCACGTTTTTGGAAAGGCCCGCCGGCCAGCGCCCTTATTCAACTATGTGCAGGTCCGCTTATTTAAATACAAGACCATTTGCAAACTGCAGACTCGAAAAGAGTTTGCGGAGAGTGGTGGGGAAATCCTCCCAAAAATGTGCGGAGCCATGGATGGCGGAGCCCAAGCGCACAGGGATGTGCTTGTAGCGTTTTTTGGGAGGATTTACCCACCACTCGCCAATCACCAAACCCCAGACGAATTGGGCCAAGGTTTAGAACATCTCGGAATCAACAGGCATACCACGCAGAGAGTTAGGTAGTGCCTCCCGAATCTCCACATCGATAAAGTGCCCAACCACCTCCGGATTCTCATGCCGGAAGTTTACAATACGGTTGTTCTCCGTACGGCCCGCGTACTCGCCAGGGTCCTTCTTGGACAGGCCCGTCACCAGAATGCGCTGCGTCGTGCCCACCATCTTGCGACTGATGTCCATCACATTCTGGTTCAGCCGGTCCTGGAGAATGCTCAAGCGCTGCTTCTTCACTTCCAGTGGCGTGTCATCCGGCAGGTCCGCCGCCGGAGTACCTGGCCGGGCGCTGTAGATGAAGCTGAATGACATATCGAAGCCAATATCGTTGATCAGCTTCATAGTGTCCTCGAAATCCTTCTCGGTTTCCCCCGGGAAGCCAATGATGAAATCCGAGGAGAAACTGATGTCCGGGCGAATCTTGCGCAGGCGGCGAAGTTTGGACTTGTACTCCAGAGCTGTATGACCGCGCTTCATGGCTGCCAGGATTCGGTCTGAGCCACTTTGCACCGGCAAGTGCAGGTGGCTGACCAGCTCTGGTACCTGCTCATAGGCCTCGATCAGTGAGTCCGAAAACTCCACCGGGTGTGAGGTGGTATACCGGATACGGTCAATGCCGTCGATGGTGGCGATCAGGGTCACCAACTCCGCCATATCCATCACGTCACCATCGTGGGTCTCGCCACGGTAGGCGTTCACGTTCTGGCCCAGCAGGTTCACCTCACGTACGCCCTGGCTGGCAAGGTGGGCGACTTCCGCGATCACGTCGTCCACCGGCCGACTGACTTCCTCGCCACGGGTGTAGGGCACCACGCAGAAGGTGCAGTATTTGCTGCAGCCTTCCATGATGGACACAAATGCGGACGGGCCGTCGGCACCGGGATCAGGCAAGTTGTCGAACTTCTCGATTTCCGGAAAGCTGACATCTACCACGCCAACGCCATTACCCTTGGCGCGGACTTCGGTGATCATATCCGGCAGGCGATGCAGGGTTTGCGGCCCGAAGACCATGTCCACGTAGGGTGCCCGGTCGATGATAGCCTGGCCTTCCTGGCTGGCCACGCAACCGCCTACACCGATGATCAGGTCCGGTTTGCTGTTTTTCAGTTTCTTCCAGCGACCCAGCTGGTGGAACACTTTTTCCTGCGCTTTTTCGCGGATTGAGCAGGTGTTTAGCAACAGGATGTCGGCGTCGTCCGGCGAGTCGGTCATTTCGACGGTTTCGCCGGTGCGAAGCAGGTCTGCCATACGTGATGAGTCGTACTCGTTCATCTGGCAGCCATGGGTCTTGATGTACAGCTTCTTGGCCATGATTCTCAACGTGCTTGGTGTGTGATTTGCGCCGGAAGGTTGGGAGTGGCGCTTAAAAAAGTTAGCTGCACATTATAACGGGGTGATCAATCGGCAACCACCTTTGTCTCGGCAATCCTCTAAATCGCTTGTGGTAGTATTGGCTTTTTGGAGCACGAAGCGGTTGGGGCGAGGCTTTCCAAAAAACGCCCGTGAATACGTCCCTGTAGGGCTCGGTCGCGCCATCCTTGGCGCTCCACGTTTTTGGAAAGCCTCGCCCCAACCACTTCCCCATTCAATGTGATAAGCCTCATTTACTAAACGCCCGAACAACCATGACCCCCGAACGCCTAGCCCGAATCAAACAAACCCTGGATACTCGCCAGCCCGATCTCAGCGTCCTCACCGACCAGGTCCACAAGCCTCGCAATCTGTCTGCCATCATCCGCTCCTGCGATGCCTTTGGTCTTGCCAACATGCATGTGGTCTGGCCGCGGGAAGGTTTCCGGGCCTTCCGCAAAACCGCTGGAGGCAGCTACAACTGGGTGACCACCCATACGCACCCCACCATGGACGATGCGGTTTCGGAGCTGAAAGGGCAGGGCCACAAACTCTACGCAGCGCAGCTTTCAGATCGGGCAATTGATTATCGGGAAGCAGATTTCACCGTGCCCTGCACGGTGATCATGGGTAATGAAGTGGATGGTGTCAGCGACGGCGCCGCCGAACAGGCCGACGAGCATATTGTGATCCCCATGATGGGCATGGTGGAGTCCCTGAACGTATCCTCAGCCTGTGCGATTATTCTGTCCGAAGCTCAGCGACAGCGGAAACTGGCGGGCCTGTATGACCAACAGAGGTTGCCGGATGATGAATACAACCGTTTGTTGTTCTGCTGGTGCCAGCCGGTGGTTAAACGCTACTGCGACGACCGCAACCTGCCATACCCACCCATCGACCCGGAAACCGGTGAACTGGTTGACGGCGTAGGCTGGATGCAGGAAGTCCGGAAGCTGCGCGCAAACCGTCGGAGGTGGACTGATAACTCAGAACCCGCCACCAACGAACCTCAATAAAGGGATTAACCACAGTCGTTTGATCGGTCACGGTGTGGGGTAGCCTTTTCTGCCGGAAAAAGGTGTCCGAGCGCAGCGAGTTCTTTTTCCAGAAGAAAATGCTACCCCATGGCGGGACTAGCCCCAAGAGTTCTCAGTCTAGAAGGTCAGCCCCCAAAGTCATCAGGTCAGTGAGCTGCTATTCCTCCCGGCCTTCAAGATAACGTTGCAGCTGCTCCCGCAACGCCTTAGGCAACCGCGTAATCGTCAATGCGTCGTTGTCACGGTCATAGTAAACCGCCTGATTCACCAGATCCGAAGAGAACGACACGCTCATACCACCACCTGAGCCCGCAATCCGAACCAGCTTCTTCACCTTACGGTGATCCGGATGCAACACCCCGCTTTCCGGCAGCTCGGCAGTCTCACTGGCAAACTCCTTGAAACGCTGAGGCTCGTTCTCATCCAGGTAGCCCGACAATGCCTCGATGGCCACCGGCTCGCCCAACGCATGCTGCTCCTTCGAGAACTCATAGGCTCGCGCCCGAATCTTGCCTGCCTCTTCCGGTTCGGATGATTTGGCAAAGGCTTCCACGGCATCCATGAACGTCAGCGTCTCTTTCTCCACATCCACCTGATTGGTGAAACCGCATAGCTTGATGAACAGGTCACCGCCTTCCCCGGAACCACGAGCGTGGACCAGCGTAAGATAGTTCTCGCCGGCGTTGTCACCCAGCCAGTCGTCCAATTCCACGCGCACCGCCAGATTCAGCCGCGACAGGCTCAGGATGTCCGTCGCGTCCAACGTTTGCTGGGCATCAAAACGCATTGCGCTGTCGTTTTCCAGGATAAACAGATAAACCACCTCCGCATCCGCGAGGGCTTCGTGGACAATCATCAGGTGCCCCTCAAATTCCTCCTGGGCACTGTTCAGCAGTTCCTGCCACTGGCCAAAAAGACGGTCAGTCATCGACGCAAAGCTTTGCTTGTCCTCCCGGTAGTCCTTCAGCCAGCTGCTGAACGGACTTTCACCGATGTCCTCGGAAAAACGACCGTATTTCTTGCCGGGCTTGCTGTTGAACAGGCGCTTCATCTGCTTGTGAAGCGCCTCATAGTCGCCACCCGGCTCGGCCAACGCCTCGCCGGGACGAACCCGCGCCGGCTGTCCGGGCTGATACTGGCTGGCGAAGAGAGTGCGGAGCTGTTTGATGGCCATGGAGTCAAGAGTCCCTTGGTTAATAGAACGTGTAGGAGGCTGAGGGTAAACCTTCAGGGGTTGGGATTGTAATGGTTTTTATAGGGCTGTGGGATCAGCCCCAAAACGAAGAAGCCCCCAAGGCCTAAGACCATGGGGGCTATCCTCAAGTCCCAAAAGCGAGGTTAAACCCGCTTATGCCGCATCAGGTCCTGAATCAGTGAAGTCACCGCTTCAGTGATCTCCTTGTCATCGTCTGCAGAAACAGACGCCGATGCCACATCCGCACCCAGGTTCACCGCAATGGCAATCAGGCCATGGGCACTGACCACCTGCGCTGCGCGCCGACGGTCTTCGGCATTGCCGGCATTGTCCTCGCTGAGGACAACGGAGGTCTTGCCCTGATCGAACAGCGCCCGTTCAACTGCCAGGGCCAGCGCCGTGGCCTGCTTGCCGTTACAGGCAATAATGGCAGGCTTCTGCGCCAGACGGCGCTCGCGCTCTTCGCTGGTCACCGGGTCCAGCGACTCAACCGTGCCTGCAGTGCCGGCAATCATACCCGCACCGATCGTCACGTTGGTCAGCCGATCAATCACAATGAAGCTGCCCGTGGCGTGGTTGCGCTGATAGGCATCAAACGCAATGGGTTGGCTCAGGGTCAGCTCACACAGTCCGATTTCGTTCAACTGAAGCGCAGACGGGTTGTCGTTCTTCTCCAGCGTGTTGACGTCGGTCTGGTGATGAATCTTTTTGACGGTAGCCGAGGTAAACGTCGGGCCGAGCTTGATGTCGTAAAGGCGACCGGTTTCCAGCGGGCCGTCCGTCATCCAGACAATGTTGGCGGTGAAGCGGTTGCCCACTTCTGGCTCATCCTCAGCCTTGACCAGCATATCGCCTCGGCTGACATCGATTTCATCGGTGAGCGTCAGTGTGACCGCCTGGTCGATATAGGCTTCTTCCAGGTTGCCATCAAACGTCACAATGTCTTTGATTGCGCTGGTGCGTCGTGAAGGCAAGGCCATCACTTTGTCGCCGGGGCGCACAACACCAGAGGCTATGGTGCCGCAGAAACCGCGGAAGTTCAGGTTCGGGCGCGTCACGTACTGGACGGGGAAGCGGAAGTGCTCCAGATTTTTGTCGTGGGATACTTCCACCGTCTCCAGAATGTCCATCAGGGGCTGGCCGTCGAACCAGGGTGTGTTCTCACTCCTGTTAACGACGTTGTCGCCTTCGAGGGCAGACAATGGCACGAAGCGAATATCCTTCAGGCCAAGCTGATTGGCAAACGCCAGGTAGTCGTCCTTGATTTCATTGAAGCGTTCTTCGCTGAAATCAACCAGATCCATTTTGTTCACTGCGACCACGATGTGGCGAATGCCAAGCAGAGAGGCAATGTAAGAGTGGCGGCGGGTCTGGGTCAGAACGCCGTGGCGCGCATCGATCATCAGGATCGCAACTTGAGCCGTCGATGCCCCTGTCGCCATGTTGCGAGTGTACTGCTCGTGGCCGGGAGTGTCTGCGATGATGAACTTGCGCTTATCAGTTGAGAAAAAGCGATAGGCAACGTCAATAGTGATGCCTTGTTCCCGCTCGGCCTGCAGGCCATCGACCAGAAGGGCAAGGTCCAGCTTTTCGCCCGTTGTGCCCATCTTGGCGCTGTCACTTTTCAGGCTCGCCATATGATCTTCATAGATCATCTTGGTGTCGTGCAGCAGGCGACCAATAAGGGTGCTCTTGCCGTCGTCCACACTGCCGCAGGTGAGTAGGCGCAGCAGTTCCTTGTTTTCGTGTTGCTTCAGGTAGGCCTGAATATCTTCCGCAATCAGATCAGACTGGTGTGCCATCTTAGAAATACCCTTCCCGCTTTTTCTGTTCCATGGAGCCGGCCGAATCGTGGTCGATCACGCGGCCCTGACGTTCGGAGCTGGTTGCCAGCAACATCTCCTGGATGATCTCCGGCAGCGTGTCTGCCTCGGATTCGATGGCGCCGGTCAGTGGGTAACAGCCCAGGGTGCGGAAACGGATGGATTTCATCATCGGCTTTTCGCCTTCTTTCAAAGGCATGCGGTCGTCGTCCACCATGATCAGCGTGCCATCGCGTTCCACGACGGGCCGCTTGGCGGAGTAGTAAAGTGGCACGATTTCAATGTTTTCGAGGTAGATGTACTGCCAGATATCCAGCTCGGTCCAGTTGGACAGCGGGAATACCCGGATGCTCTCGCCTTTGTTGATCTTGCCGTTGTAGATGTTCCAGAGCTCAGGACGTTGGTTCTTTGGGTCCCAGCGGTGGTACTCGTCACGGAAGGAATAGACGCGCTCCTTGGCACGGGATTTTTCCTCGTCCCGGCGAGCGCCGCCGAAAGCAGCATCAAACTTGTACTTGTCCAGGGCCTGTTTGAGGGCCTGGGTTTTCATCACGTCGGTATGCTTGGCGCTGCCGTGAGTAAAGGGGCCGATGCCCTGTTTGATCCCGTCCTCGTTCTTGTGGACGATCAGGTCCAGGCCATACTCTTTTGCTTTGCGGTCCCGGAATTCAATCATCTGCTTGAACTTCCAGGTGGTGTCCACGTGTAAGAGCGGGAAGGGCAGCTTGCCGGGATGAAATGCTTTGCGGGCCAGGTGCAGCATTACTGCGGAGTCTTTCCCGATGGAATAGAGCATGACCGGGTTGTCGAACTCGGCTGCAACTTCCCGGATGATGTGGATGCTTTCAGCTTCCAGCTGTTTGAGATGCGTCAGGTTGTAAGTGGTCATCGTGTCCTGTTACCGCTTTGCGTGCCTCCGGATTCGATAGAGGCTGGGCGTGTGAATGCCGCAATGATACCAGATCAGGCCATGGCATAAGAAGTCGGGTAACTAGAGTTTACTGCTATAACAATATAGCGGCAGGAAAGGCTGGAGGGTAAAACTTCCGAGTTAGTGCGACGAGGTGGAAAGCAGTTTGCTGACGTAGTTGTTCACGTAGTCGAAACCATTGCCTTCGAACTCCGAGAACTGGATGCCGAGCTGGAACTGGTCGCGGGCAATTCGTCGCATGTGGACAATGTTGCCTCCGGCGATCACAGAAACGGGTTGGTTGGCAACAACCGGCACAGAGAATGTCGTTGTTACGGATATCCAGTTTCCGGGTGCCGGTGTTTTCTGGCCGGGAACCAGTTTTCTCACGGAGTCCTGATCACAGAGGACCATCAGGCCGGTTCGGGAAATGTTGGAGACTTTACAGGTAAGGCAGCTGCCGTCGGTTTTTTCAATCCGGGCTTCGGTAGCGACATCGACGCGTTGTTGGTTGCGTAGGTTTGGCTTGGCGGCAACTGGTTTCATAGTCACTCTTCTTGCATCTCTGGTTTCAAAGCAGGCAGCCTTACCCATCGTTCAATCCTTTATTATTTTTACTCGCTGCCTTCTTTCCAGGCACGCTTTCTATACACACGAGAAAGCCAGCCAATTGTCATAAATCTGCAATATGGCGAGTGCGAAAAACAGCAAGCGCTTGTTGTTTCGATCTTAACTTCCTGAAAGTCTAGTTGTTTGTTTGGTGATCAGCAAGTTGCCTGTCGCCAAAACTGTCAGATTTGTGAACTGAATGTGAGCGTGGTGTCACCAATATCGATTCGGAGCGCTCGCGATCAGGCGGATACGACGGACAGCTGTTACTTACGGTGTCGGATTGGCTGCGGTAAACTACGCACCAACATCCACCGGGGCCGCCAACGGCTCCACGATTTCGTGCAGGTTATGACAAACAAGATTTCATCCGTTCCCGCAGGCAGCGGAAAAGTGGGTTTTATCAGTCTTGGCTGCCCCAAGGCCCTGGTTGATTCCGAGCGCATCCTGACCCAGCTTCGGCTGGACGGCTACGATGTGGTACCGACCTATAACGACGCTGATATCGTCGTGGTGAACACCTGTGGCTTTATAGATGCCGCCAAGCAGGAGTCCCTTGATGCCATTGGTGAAGCAATCAATGAAAATGGCAAGGTCATCGTAACCGGTTGCATGGGTGTTGAAGCGGACAAGATACGTGACACTCACCCGGGTGTTCTCGCCGTGTCCGGCCCACACGCCTACGAAGAAGTTGTGGGAGCGGTGCACCAGTTCGTATCGCCGAACAAGCAACACGATCCGTTTACGGACCTGGTGCCTCCTCAGGGAATCAAACTGACCCCCCGGCATTATGCATACCTGAAAATTTCCGAAGGCTGCAACCACCGATGCACCTTCTGCATCATCCCGTCCATGCGCGGCGACCTGGTCAGTCGCCCGATTGGTGACGTGATGGACGAGGCCAAGCGCCTGGTGGACGCTGGCGTAAAAGAGCTTCTGGTGATCTCCCAGGACACCTCTGCATACGGTGTCGACACCAAGTACCGTACCGGATTCTGGCAGGGCCGCCCGCTAAAGACCAAGATGCAGTCCCTGTGTGAGGCGTTGGGTGAAATGGGCGTTTGGGTGCGCCTGCATTACGTTTATCCCTATCCGCACGTGGACGATGTGATCCCGCTGATGGCGGAGGGCAAAATCCTGCCGTACCTGGATATCCCGTTCCAGCACGCCAGCCCGAAAGTGCTCAGGGCCATGAAGCGCCCGGCCCACGACAGCAAGACGCTGGAACGCATTCGCAAGTGGCGTGACATCTGCCCGGAGCTCACCATCCGTTCCACCTTTATTGTCGGTTTTCCCGGCGAAACAGAGGAAGATTTCCAGTACCTGCTGGATTGGCTGGATGAGGCTCAGCTTGATCGTGTCGGAGCCTTCAAATACAGCCCGGTGGAAGGTGCGAGGGCGAACGAGATCGAAGGTGCCGTTCCGGAAGAGGTGAAGGAAGAGCGCTTGGCCCGGTTCATGGAAAAACAGGCTGAAATATCAGCGGCCCGATTGCAGGCCAAAATCGGCCAGACTATTGACGTTCTCATCGACGAAGTCGACGAAGAAGGCGCCATCGGCCGCTCCAAGGCGGATGCGCCGGAGATTGACGGCATGGTTTACCTCAACGACGAAACCGATCTTGTTCCGGGGCAGATTGTTCAGGCTGCGGTTGAGCATGCGGATGAGCATGATCTATGGGGTCGGCTTGTTCGGTAGCCTTCAGGTTGCGCTACTAGCCTCCTTGGGCTGGAGTTGCTTGTCAGGCGTTTTCTCGGAGCCAGTTGGCCTTGGTGGGAGGCTTCTCCCAAAAATGTGCGGAGCCATGGATGGCGGAGCCCAAGCGCACACGGATGTGCTTGAAGCGTTTTTTGGGAGAAGCCTCCCACCGAGGCCTCCCCCAAACCAAACAGGCTGGGGCCGCAGCCAGAGGGTCAGCCCCCCAGTTTCTTCACCAGAATCTCATTAAACAGCTTCGGATTGCCCTGGCCCTTGGAGGCCTTCATCAGCGGCCCCATGAACCCGCCGAGCATCTTCTTCTGCTTCTTGGGGTCGGATTCCTGCTGGTACTGGGCCACCTGATCCGGCATGGAGGCCAGAACCTCGTCCACCATCTTCTCAAGCTCGCCAGTGTCTGACACCTGCTTCAGGCCTTTGGCATCGATAATCGCATCCACGCTGTCATTTTCGCCGGCCCAGAGCGCCTCGAACACTTTCTTGGCACCCGCCGATGAAATCGTGTTGTCCGCGATGCGCACCACCAGATCCCCTAGCTGCTTGCCGGAAATCGGTGAGTCGGCAACAGATTTTTCCTCCGCATTCAGACGTGCGGAGAATTCGCCCTGAACCCAGTTGGAAGCCAACTTGGCGTCCTTCCCGCGATCAGCGGCGGCTTCGAAGAATGCGGCCAGTTTCGAGTCGCCAGCCAGTAGTCCAGCATCGTAGTCGTTCAGGCCGTACTGCTCCTTGAAGCGGGCCTTGCGGGCATCCGGAAGTTCCGGGAGGCTGTTTCGGGCTTCGTCGATAAAGGCGTCGTCGATTTCCACCGGCAGCAGGTCCGGGCAGGGGAAGTAGCGGTAATCGTTGGCTTCTTCCTTGGTGCGCATGGACCGGGACTCGTCCCGGTCGCCATTGTACAGGCGGGTTTCCTGAACAATGGTGCCGCCGTCCTCGAGAATGTCCATCTGCCGCTCGACTTCATGGGCAATGGCCTGCTCCATGAAGCGAAAGGAGTTCAGGTTTTTGGTTTCGGTGCGGGTGCCCAGGGTATCGGAACCCTTGGGCTTGAGTGAGATGTTCACGTCAAAGCGCATGGAACCCTGTGACATGTCGCCGTCACAGATGCCCAGGGACGTGACAATGCCATGGAGTTTCTTGGCAAAGGCGACGGCCTCATCGGCATTGGTCATGTCGGGTTCAGTGACCACCTCAATCAGCGGCGTGCCGGCTCGGTTCAGGTCGATGCCAGTCATGCCATGGAAATCCTCATGGAGAGATTTGCCGGCATCCTCTTCCAGGTGGGCATGGTGAATGCGCACCCGCTTGGTGTCGCCATTGGGCAGGTCGATATCCACATAGCCGGGACCGACAATCGGGCGCTCCAGTTGTGTTGTCTGGTAGCCCTTGGGCAGGTCCGGATAGAAATAGTTCTTCCGTTCAAACACTGAGCGGCGTTCAATCTCGGCGTTGACCGCCAGGCCAAACATCACCGCGTAGCGGAATGCCTGCTCGTTCGGCACTGGCAGCGTGCCCGGCATGGCCAGGTCAACGGCATTGGCCTGGGTGTTGGGTTCGGCACCATAGGCGGTGCTGGAGCCGGAAAAAATCTTGGTTTTGGTGGCGAGCTGAACGTGAATCTCCAGCCCGATCACAATGTCCCATTGCATAGTCGTTCTCCTGTATCGGGCTTATTGCGGTTCGCGCTGGTGCCAGTCGGTCACCTGCTGAAATTGATGGGCGGCGTTCAGCAGGCGAGCTTCGGAGAAATAATCCCCGATAATCTGCAGGCCCACTGGAAGCCCGTCCACAAACCCGGCTGGAACGGACATGGCGGGGATGCCCGCCAGGTTGATGGCAATGGTAAACACGTCCTCCAGGTACATGGTCACCGGGTCGCTGGTTTTCTCGCCCTGGATAAAGGCCGGGGAGGGCGTGGTCGGGCTCATCAGCACATCCACTTCCTTGAAGGCGTTAATAAAGTCCTGCTGGATCAGCCGGCGAACTTTCTGAGCCTTGAGGTAGTACGCATCGAAATAGCCGGCGGATAGCGCGTAGGTGCCCACCAGAATCCGCCGCTTGACCTCGGTGCCGAAACCTTCGGCCCGGGTGCGTGTGTACATGTCCAGCAGGTCTTTCGGGTCTTCGCAGCGGTAGCCATAACGGGCGCCGTCAAAACGGGACAAGTTGGCCGAGGCCTCGGCCGGGGCGATAACGTAGTAGGCCGCGATGGCGAGGTCAGCGTGGGGAAGGGACACTTCCTTTACCGTGGCGCCGAGCTTCTCGTACTCCCGGATAGCACCCCGAACTTGTTCTTCCATGGCGGCACTGAGGTTGCCAGCAAAGTATTCCTTCGGCAGCCCGATGCGTAACCCTGTCAACGGCTCGTTCAGCGTTGCGGTATAGTCCGGAACGTCACGGTCAATGGAGGTGGAGTCCTTGGGGTCAAAGCCCGCCATTACATTCAGCATCAGCGCATTGTCTTCGGCTGTGCGGGCCATGGTGCCACCCTGGTCCAGGCTCGAAGCAAAGGCAATCATGCCGTAACGGGACACCCGGCCATAGGTTGGTTTCAGCCCGGTCACGCCACACAGCGCGGCCGGTTGACGAATGGACCCGCCGGTATCCGTGGCTGTCGCCGCGGGCACGAGCCGCGCTGCAACCGCCGCCGCGGAGCCGCCGGAAGAACCACCCGGAACCCGCTTCTCGCCCCGGCTCAGCCCCCAGGGGTTGGCAGTGGCGCCAAAGTAGCTGGACTCGGTGGACGACCCCATGGCGAACTCGTCCATGTTGGTCTTGCCCAGGCACACAGCGCCCGCCTTGCGGAAGTTCTCCGTGACCGTTGCATCGTAGGGCGGCACAAAATTCGCCAGCATCTTCGAGCCACAGGTGGTCGCCACGCCATTGGTGCAGAATATGTCCTTGTGGGCGAAGGGCACGCCCGTCCAGGGTGTGGCCTTGCCCGCTGCCCGTTGCTCGTCTGCCGCATGGGCATCGGCCAGGGCCTGCTCTTCCGTAATGGTGATAAAGCTATTGAGCTGCTCGTCTTCCTTTTCAAGGCGGCCCAGGAACTGCCGGGTCAGCTCCACGCTGGAAATCTTGCCGCTTTCCAACTCTCGGGAAAGCTCTGCTACGGATTTGTTATGCATGATACGTCCTGTTTACGTCGCTGTTCGTCGGGTCACTCGATGCCCTTTATTCAATCACTCGGGGAACCAGATAGAGGCCATTCTCGGTAGCCGGCGCAATCTTCTGGAAAGCCTCACGTTCATTGGTTTCCGTTACCTCATCCGGGCGCAGGCGCTGGACGGCATCCAGGGGGTGGGCCATGGGCGCCACCGAATCGGTATCCGCCGCGCTCAGCTGGTCCACCAGATCCAGGATATTGCCCAGATCCTTTTCCAGCGCTGAAACCTGCTCCTCGTCCACCCGAATGCGGGCGAGCACAGCGACTTTTTCAATGTCCTTGCGGGAAATGGTCACACTTCCTCCCATATATATGAAGTTTCAGTAACTTAAATGCGCGCTTTATATCAACTGAAGTTTGCACGGATGATGAGGGTGCTTGAGAGACAGCCTTCCAAAACTGTGCGGAGCCATGGATGGCGGAGCCCAAGCGCCACACGGACGTGCTTGAGCGTGTTTTGGAAGGCTGTCTCTCAAGCGCCCATGCACCCAAGTTCAAAAAGAAAGCGCTATGGTAACAGATTCAAACAATCGCGGGAGGGGCCAAAACAAAGGAGAAAAGCGCGAAAGGCGCCTCGGGAGCCCCGATGGTGCCTTGCCTGCGGGGGTGCTCACTGCTAAAGTTGCCGCATCATTTTGCGACTGCAACTCTCAGGTTGAAACTACACGAATGTTGATCAAAAGACTCCGAGGTTTATTTTCCAGCGACCTGTCCATCGACCTGGGCACCGCCAACACTCTTATATACGTGCGCGAACGCGGTATCGTACTCAACGAGCCCTCCGTTGTAGCCATCCGCACCGCTGGCTCACAGAAAATGGTCGCAGCCGTCGGCGCCGAAGCCAAACGCATGCTTGGCCGCACACCAGGAAACATCACCGCCATCCGCCCGATGAAAGACGGTGTGATCGCAGATTTCGTGGTTACCGAGAAAATGCTCCAGCACTTCATCCACAAAGTGCACGAGAACAGTTTTATCACCCCAAGCCCCCGCGTACTGGTTTGCGTTCCCAGCAAGTCCACCCAGGTAGAGCGCAAGGCCATCCGTGAATCCGCTCTGGGCGCTGGTGCCAGGGAAGTGTTCCTGATTGAAGAGCCGATGGCGGCGGCCATTGGTGCTGGCCTGCCGGTGGAGGAAGCCAGCGGTTCCATGATTGTGGACATCGGCGGTGGCACCACCGAAATCGCTATCATCTCCCTGAATGGCATTGTGTACGCCGAGTCTGTTCGTACCGGTGGCGACAAGTTCGATGAAGCGATCGTTACCTACGTTCGCCGCAACTACGGCAGCCTGATCGGTGACTCCACTGCGGAGCGCATCAAACACGAAATTGGTTGTGCCTATGAGGGGCTGGATATCCGCGAGATCGACGTTCGCGGCCGCAACCTGGCAGAGGGCGTGCCCCGGGCGTTTACCCTGAACAGCGAGGAAATCCTCGACGCTCTCCAGGAATCCCTGGCTCAGATCGTCCAGACGGTGAAAAGCGCCCTGGAACAGTCGCCGCCGGAGTTGGCCTCTGATATCGCCGAGCGTGGCATTGTGCTTACGGGTGGTGGTGCGTTGCTGCGCGGTTTGGATAAACTGATCAGCGAGGAAACCGGCCTGCCGGTGATTATTGCGGAAGACCCGCTGACCTGTGTCGCCCGTGGTGGCGGCAAGGCGCTGGAAGTGATTGATCGTGGCGGAATCGGAATGTTCTCCCAGGAGGGCTGACCTTGACTCCGGCTTTACGCCCCGACATTGCCTTTACCCGGCCGCCGCTCGTGAATGATCACGGCGGCGGTTGTCGTATGGACACCTGCATGGAGTGCGGGAGGGTGAGCTATTAAAACCATCTTTGTCCAAGGCCCCGTTCCCGGTTTCAGGCTGCTACTGGTTATTGTGCTCTCAGCGATACTGATCGTTGCGGATGCCCGCTTCGATCAGGTAACGCCGGTTCGCAGCGCGATCGGTACCGGCCTTGCCCCGGTTCACTGGCTTGGCAATGCACCCTCCGAATTCAGCGACTGGGTCGCCAGCCTGTTTACCACCCGTGAAGACCTCCAGGAAGAAAACGAAGCGCTGCGTGCTCGCTTGCTGATACTGGAGCGCCGGGCGCTCAAGTATGCCGCCCTGGCCTCAGAAAACAACGAACTGCGCAAGCTGATGAACTCCTCAGAGGTCCTTGATGACCGGGTCATAGTTGGCGAAATAGTCGGTGTTTCACCGGACCCGTTCTCTCACGAAGTGGTGATCAACAAAGGCAGTCGCGACGGTGTTGTGGTCGGCCAGGCTATTCTGGATGCCAACGGCCTGATGGGGCAGGTCCAACAAACCAGTAGTTTTACCTCACGGGTTCTATTGGTATCGGACAGCAGCCACGCGGTGCCTGTGGAAGTGGTTCGCAATGGCTTGCGAGCTATCCTGCTTGGAAATGGGGACACCAGCACGCTTGAATTGGTGCATGTGCCGGATACCGCCGATATTCGCGAAGGGGATCTGTTGGTCAGCTCCGGGTTGGGGGGGCGTTTTCCCAAGGGCTACCCGGTGGCGGAAGTGGACCAGATTTCCAAGGAGCCGGGTGAACCGTTTGTGAAAATTCGTGCTACGCCAATGGCGGAACTGAACCGGAGTCGCCTGGTGTTGGTTGTGTTTTCACCGGAACAGGACGACGCCACGAATGACGCTGAAAGCTCGCCCGAAGGCTCCGATGCTGGATCACCAGAACAGGATGGGGTGCGCTAATGCTGTCGGTGATCAGTTATCCCGTTTTTGCCCTGAGCGTTTTGTTTGCCCTGGTGCTCAGCAGTTCGCTGTTTCCGCTGGGCTGGTTTGAGTTCCGGCCGGAATGGCTGGGCCTGATTGTGTTCTACTGGACATTCCGGGCACCGGCCCAGTTCGGTATCCTGTTGGCCTGGTGCCTCGGTCTGCTGCTGGACGTACTGGAAGCCACCCCGCTGGGCGTGAATGCCCTGGCCATGGGTGTTATTGCGTTCCTGGTGCTGACCATTCACCAGCGGCTGCGTATGTACCCTTTGCCGCAGCAGTGCCTGATGGTGTTCCTGTTGTTGGGCATCAACCAGATGCTGGTGCATTTTATCAAGCAGACACTGGGAGTTGACAGCTCCGGTTTCAGCTACTTGTGGCCGGCGCTGACCAGCGCTCTGGTCTGGCCGGTGTTGTGTGTGTTGCTGGATAACCTGAATCGCAAGCTTGGCTAGGATTGGAGGGCGCTATGCAGTCTATTGTTCTTGCCTCAGCGTCTCCTCGAAGAGCCGAACTGTTAAGGCAGATCGGTCTGTCGTTCCTGGTTCAGCCGGCGGATATTGACGAAACGCCCGCGAGCAACGAGTCAGCCGAACACTATGTCGAACGCCTTGCCCGGGAAAAGGCTCTGGCGGGAAGTGCTTCCAAGCCTGGCTGCCTGGTGATTGGTTCGGACACCTCGGTTGTACTGGAGGGCCGGATTCTGGGCAAGCCAGACAGCACCGGCGATGCGACCGTTATGTTACAGGCGCTCTCGGGAACCACCCATCAGGTCATGACCGGTGTCGCTGTGGTTCACAAGGGTATTTGTGAGTCCCGCCTGGTGATAGCGAATGTTCGTTTCCGCGAGCTGCTGGCGGCGGAAATCGATGCCTATGTGGCAACTGGTGAGCCCATGGATAAAGCGGGCGGCTATGGCATTCAGGGGCGGGGTGGTATTTTTGTAGAGGAACTCCGAGGCAGTTACAGCGCCGTAGTGGGACTGCCCCTGCAGGAAACCGCAGCATTACTGGCCGGTGCCGGATACCCGGTATGGGAAACCTGGAACAGCAGGCAGGAGAGCCGCAATGAGTGAAGAAATACTGATCAATGTGACCCCGGTGGAAACCCGGGTGGCGCTCGTGGAGAACGGTATGCTCCAGGAGGCCTACATTGAGCGCACCAGCCGCAAGGGCATCGTGGGCAACATTTACAAGGGCAAGGTGGTTCGTGTATTACCCGGCATGGAGGCGGCATTTGTAGATATCGGCCTGGAACGTGCGGCGTTTATTCATGCCTCTGATGTCGTCACCAGTCAGCAGCCGGCCAGCGAAGCCCCCGAGACACCGAAAACGGTTCCGGATATCCGCACCCTGCTCCGAGAAGGGCAGTCCCTTGTGGTTCAGGTCACCAAGGACCCCATTGGAACCAAGGGTGCACGGCTGACCACCCAGCTATCCATCCCCTCGCGCTATCTGGTATTCATGCCTGGCGTCCGTCATGTTGGTATTTCCCAGCGAATTGAAGATGAGACCGAACGTTCACGGTTGAAGTCACTGGTTGAAGAGGGTGCTGCCGCAGAACCGGACATCTCTGGCGGCTACATTATTCGCACCGCTGCAGAGGCTGCCTCGGAAGATGACCTGATCGGCGATATGACCTACCTGCACCGTCTGAACCAGGCCATTGAGGAGCGCATTACCCGAAGTCAGGCGCCTTCGGTGGTGTATCAGGATCTTCCCCTGTTTATCCGCACCATTCGCGACCTGATTCGTCCACAGACTGAGAAGGTGCGCATCGATAGTCGGGAAAGCCACCAGCGGGTGATGGAGTTCGTTGAGGAGTTTGTGACCGAGTTTTCCGACAAGGTCGAGTATTACCCGGGCGAACGTCCCATTTTTGACCTGTATTCCGTTGAGGATGAAATTCAGAAAGCCCTCAGTCGCAAGGTCCAGCTCAAATCCGGTGGCTACGTGATCATCGACCAGACCGAAGCGATGACCACGATCGATATCAACACCGGCGCGTTTGTGGGGCACCGCAATCTGGAAGAAACCATTTTCAAGACCAACCTCGAGGCGGCCCGTGCCATTAGTCGCCAGCTCAGGTTAAGGAATCTCGGTGGTATTATCATCATCGATTTCATCGATATGGAGGATTCCGAGCACCAGCGCCAGGTCCACCGAATGCTGGAGAAAATGCTGGAGCGGGATCACGCCAAAACCAAGATTACCGGGGTTTCCGAGCTCGGATTGGTGGAAATGACCCGTAAGCGCACCACCGAAAGCCTTGGTCAGATTTTATGTGAGCCTTGCCCCATCTGTGATGGACGCGGCTTCCTCAAGACCAGCGAAACGGTCTGTTATGAAGTGTTCCGTGAAATTCTCAGGGTCAATCGCGCCTACGACGCGGAAAGCTATCTGGTGATGGCGTCCCAGAGCGTGGTGGATCGGCTGTTGGATGAAGAGTCCGACAACGTGGCAGACCTTGAGACATTTATCAGCAAAACCATCCGTTTTCAGGTTGAGCCATTCTACAGTCAGGAGCAGTATGATGTGGTACTGCTGTAACGCCGGCCCGGCAGGCATTGGTTAGGCGTGGCGATTACCCCTGATGGCATCCAGTGTGGCTGATCAAACTCTGAAACATCTGTTACTTCGAATCGTCTCGGGCGCCGCCAGTCTGATCTGGTGGTTGTTGCTGGCGGTCGTCGTCCTGCTTGCACTTTATGCCGGAATAGGGCGCCAGGTTACTCAGAACATCAACGAGTATCGCTCTTCGATTGAACAACGGTTGTCGTCTGAGCTGGGCCAGCCGGTCAGTATTGGTGGGCTCTCCTCCAGCTGGAACTGGCTGGATCCCACCATTGTCGCCCGCGATATCGTGGTCGTCTCTGAAAGCGACCGTAGTGACGTTGTCGGGTCACTGAAGAGCGTCCGCATTGGCCTCGATTTTCTCGCCTCGCTCATGCGCCTGCGCATTGTGTTCGCTGATTTTAACGCCGACGGGCTGGAACTGACGATCAACCAGACTCCGAGGGGGGTGGTGACCGTCGAAGGTGTCGATATTCCCGATCCCGTCGCTAACGACCTGGAACTCTGGCTGGATATTGCCGGCGAATGGCTGTCCGACCCTTCCGTCAAGATTACACGCCTGGACCTGGGTATTCGCGACGCCAATGGCACTTTGAGGCATGTAGAGGTGCCCCAGTTGGACCTGATCTACCGGCGCGGGCTGTTTCATGCATCAGGCCGTGCCATGCGGCCGGGAACGACCGAACAACTGGCCAGCTTCGAGCTGGTTGGCCGGCACTTCTTCCGTGGTGACTTCACGGGGCAGGTTTATGCAGATATTAACTCCGGCCGGTTGTTTGATGGACTCGCAGAGGAGTACGCTTGGCGGAACATTCGGGCGGAAGGTTTTGATCTCGGAGGTCAGGTCTGGATGACGTTTCGGGATGGGCACATCGAGCAAGTCAGTGGCAACCTGAAAACGCCGTATCTGCAACTCGGTGTCGGTCTCCAATCCCTGGCCCCACTAGAGAACATCAGGGCGAAATTTGGTTGGCGCAGGCACGACACGTTGGGCGAGCGTGAGCCAGAAGCGGCGGCTAAGCCCTGGTACGCCACCGGTGAGTTTCACGTAAAGGAACTTGAGTGGGAGTGGAACGGCAATACGGTTTCTCCGTTCAGCCTCCGGTTCAGTCATCGCGACGGGGGCCGAAGATTGATCGCTGATGCGCTTCCACTCCAACCCCTTAGACGGTTGGTCGCAGGCATGAACCTGTTGCCAGGCAGGGCTGAAAGGGCCCTTGAGAATTATCGCCCCACCGGCCGCCTGGACCGGGTGATGCTTAATCTGCCTACGGACGATAGCCGTGGCTTTGAGCTGACGGCCGCGTTGAACAATGTTGGTGTCAGAGCTCATGATGGCGCGCCGGGTGCGTCTGGTCTTGATGGTACCCTGTTTGTTGACCGGAACGGCGGGTTCGTGAGGGTGAACAACGATGAGCTGTCGCTCGGTTTCCCGGACCTGTTTCGGGGAGGCTGGAACCTCCGTGACGTCAGGGCCGGCGTGGCCTGGCGCTTTGAGGGGGGGGTAACCCGCGTATACGCGGATGATATCCGTATGGTTTATGGTTCCAATACCCGGTTGACGGGTGCGTTTGACCTGCGGATCGATCAGGGTGGGGAGGACAATCTGGGGCTGAAGGTCGGTGTGCGCGATGGCACCGCCGATATGCTTGCCGACTTCGTGCCAATGAAGGTTGTCGACCCTGACCTCTACCAATGGCTGACGACGTCGATCACCAAGGCCGATATCTCCAGCGGTGAGTTTTACGGTCATGGCCAGATTGATCGTGACGCCCCGGAAAATTCTTTCTCGTCCTCAATGGTTTACCGATTCGAAGAAGCCAGTATCCGCTACGACGAGCGATGGCCCGAGGTGGCGGATGCCAGTGGTGAAGTCTTTATTCAGGATGGTCGCACCCGGGTCGACATCCGCGCAGGACGAACGGGAGGGCTGGAACTGGAGCCCGGCGAGGTGAGGGTTGTCCCGGAGGGTGAGGACATTCAGGTGTACGTCGATGCGTCAGCCCCGGTTCCCGGGTCAGCGTTGGCTTTCTGGATGGACAACAGCCCCCTGGGTGAGCTGGCGGGAGAAGCAGGGCGGAGCATCGTCCTGGATGGCGATTTCCACCTGGATCTCGGGCTTGGTTTGCCTTTGATATCCGATGCGCCGCCCACCATCAACGCCAGCGTCAGAGCCGATTCCGGTACCCTGACTTATCCCGAAGCCGATCTACAGTGGACCCAGGTCAATGGGGAACTGGGGTTTAACAGCGATGAGGGATTTTCCGAGAACCCCCTGCAAGCTCGGTTTATGGGAGCTCCGGTCACGGTTCTGATGCGGCGGAGTGAGAACGGTCAATCGCTCAATATCCGTCAATATGGTCGCCTTGACGTTCGCCAGCTCCTGGATCGAACTGAGTTGCCGGAGGGCATGGACATGGGGCTCAGTGGCGACATTGGCTACCAGGCAACGTTGGACGTCTCAACGGACACCGCTTCTGCCGTTACGCTGTATTCGGATCTGGCCGGGCTCTCGGTTGACTGGCCTGAACCGCTGGCAAAAGACATTGATGATGAAGCGCCCCTGAGGGTAACAGTCACGCCCCGACAAGAGTCCGGCGTTGATATGTCAGTCGACTGGCAAGATCGCGCCAACCTGGATATGACCTGGGAGTCGGGAATGGTAGACGTTGCCCTGAACGAACTGTTTCTGGGCGACCGCCAACTGACTGATATTACGGTGTCTGCGCGGCAAAGTGACAGTGAGTGGTTGATCACTACCGACTCGGAATGGGCGTCAGGCCATGTGCTCTGGCCCCAGGACGATCGACCGGTCAGCGTCGACTTTGAGCGCCTGATGCTCTCCAGGGGCAATAGTGAGTCGGGCGATGAACAGGAGCCCGAACAGCAGGCACAGACATTCCGTGACCTGGGCCTCGGCAACTGGCCGGACGTGGATGTCCATATTGCCGATCTCAACATGGATGGGGAAAACGCCGGTAGCTGGTCGTTCCAACTGAGGCCCGAAGCCACACAACTGCTAGTACAGGACATTGTTGGCACTCTCAAATCCCTGACCCTGACGGGAGAGCTGGCCTGGAGCATCGCAGCCGGGCGGGAAATCACCCGTTTTACCGGTGATATCAACGGTAAGTCGCTGGCGGACCTGGACACCTTGGTTGGCGCTGAGATTCCCTTCCGCAGCAAGAACACGGCCGTTAAGCTTGATGTTGACTGGCCCGGCCGCCCGGATCAGTTTGATGTTTCGGGCCTTAGTGGCTCGGTCAGTGTGCGTTTTGATGACGGTGTCATCCTTGAGGGCAACAATACGGCTCAGCTGTTCCGGGTGTTCAACCTGCTCAATGCTGACACGCTCTGGCGACGCCTCAAGCTCGATTTCTCCGATCTGTACGAAGCGGGTGTCGCCTTCGATGCCATCTCCGGCAAGGCCAGCATGATTAACGGCCTGCTGACGTTGGATCCAGAGCTGCAGGTGGTAGGGCCTTCCGGCGCGTTCAAGCTGACGGGCACCTCCAACATGATTGAGGAAACCCTCGACATGAGAATGGTGGTGGTGTTGCCACTGACTCAGAACCTGCCCCTCGCCGCTCTGTTGATGGGGGCCGGTGCTCCGATTGGCGGTGCGTTGTTTGTCCTCGACAAAGTGTTGGGCGACCCATTGAGCAAACTCACCAGTGCAACCTATAGTGTAAGTGGAAGCTGGGACGAACCAGACGTTCGACTGAGGCGGGTATTCGATACCGGCAATTGATGGTTTTGGCAGGAGGGCCGTAATGTCAACGCAAAGAGACAACCCCGTCAAATGGCAGGCAAGTCGGGTAGCGGCGATACAGATGGTGAGCACCCATGACATCGCCGCCAACCTCGAAGAGGCAGCAAGGCTGCTGAAGGAGGCAGCCGACGCAGGCGCCAGCATTGCAGTGCTGCCTGAGAACTTTGCGGTACTGGCCACAAAGCAGATGATCGGTTGCGGTCGACGGGAAGCGGAACCGGACAATGTGATTCGGCAATTCCTGGCGCAGAAAACGGCCGAACTTGGTATCTGGGTGGTGGGGGGCTCACTGCCCGTTGCGACCAGGTCAGACGGCTCCACTGTGACCGATCGGGTTCGTGCCTGCTGTTATGTCTATGACGACCGTGGCCGTGAGGTTGCCCGCTACGACAAGATCCATCTTTTTGACGCCACGGTGGAAGATGCCCAGGGGCAGTATCGCGAGTCGGATACCTTCGAGCCGGGTGAGGACGTGGTTGTGGTTGATACGCCGGCAGGGCGGCTCGGCATGGCCATCTGTTATGACCTGCGTTTCCCTGAGCTGTTCCGACAACTCCGGGAGCAGGACGCCGAATGGGTATCCCTGCCCAGTGCTTTTACCTGGCATACCGGTGACGCCCACTGGCATGCGCTGATACGTGCCCGTGCCATTGAAAATCAGGTCTGGCTGGTGGCGGCAGCCCAGGGCGGCCAGAACAGCGAGCGCCGGCGCACCTATGGGCACAGCGCGATCGTGGATCCCTGGGGCCGAATACTGTCCGAGATCGATGAAGGGCCGGGTGTCGTCGTTGGCGAGCTTGATCGCGAAACACTCAAGGACATCCGCACGCGGATGCCCGTCTGGGAGCACCGAAGACTTTAGTTTCCGGTGGCTTCCGCGTCGTCGATGCACTCCCTGAGGTAGCGAAACAGCTTTCGTGGCTGGCCGGTATTCTTTTCTTTCTGTACGTCCCGGCGAGCGTTGCGCGCGAGGTTGCGCAAATGCTGTATATCCGCCGTTGCGCAGTAGTTCAGGAATTCGCCGACGGCCGGGTCGCCTTCCTCAATCATCCGGTCACGCCAACGTTCAGCAAGGTGATGTCGGCGGGTGTGCTCTTCGCTCCCGGCATCGAAGGCGTCGATGGCTCGAGTCAGCCCTTCCGGGTCGTCTTCCTGGCGGATAATCTTGCCGATGTACTGCAGGTGGCGGCGACGGGCTTCGTTCTGGCGAATGCGACGGGATTCCTCGATGGCCGCCCGCAGGGTGTCGCTGATGGGCAGGGTATTGAGCTGATCGTTACTCAGATCCAGCATGCGCCTGCCAAGATCCTGCAACTGGTGCATTTCACGCTTGAGTTGGGATTTGCTCGGGCCGAGGTATTCCGGGGCGTCGTCTTGGGAGTCGTTCATTTTAAGTCCGTGTTGTCGGATACAGGTTATCCGTAGAATATCGTCGCCAGACCAAGGAAGGCCATAAAGCCGACCACATCCGTGACCGTTGTCAGTATAACGCTACCGGCCAGTGCCGGATCAATGTTGCGGGACTTCAGGAACAGAGGCAGCACGGTACCCACGAGGGCCGCAGCGATCAGGTTGATAATCAGTGCGGCGGCGATAATGGCGCCAATCATGATGTCGCTGAACCAGAGGGTTGCCGCTGATGCAACCACCACCGCCCACAGCAATCCGTTCAGGGCACCCGCAATAAATTCGCGGTTTAGCAGCCAACCCACGTTAGCGCCACTGATCTGTCCCACGGCCATGCCGCGGATGACCAGGGTAAGGGTCTGACTGCCGGCGATGCCGCCCATGGATGCCACGATGGGCATCAATACCGCCAGGGCCACAACCTTCTCGATGGTCGCCTCAAACAGCCCGATCACGGCCGAAGCGGTAAAGGCTGTGAGCAGGTTGATGCCCAGCCACACGGCCCTGCGCCGGGTGGTCTTCAGAATCGGCGCGAAGGTGTCTTCGTCTTCATCAAGGCCGGCCATGCTCATCAGGGAGTGGTCTGCGTCTTCGCGAATAACGTCAACCACGTCATCGATGGTGATTCGGCCCAGGAGTCGGCCTTCCTCACTGACCACGGGTGCTGAGATCAGGTCGTAACGTTCGAACAGGGTTGCCACCTTGGTGTCGGACAGCGTAACCGGTATCGGTTCGATGTCCGTGTCCATCACTTCCCGCACGGTTGCCGCCGGGTTGGATACGAGCATTTTGGTGATGGGCAACATGCCGATGAACTCGTCGCGCCGGCTGACCACGATAAGACTATCCGTCATCGGCGGCAGGTTGCGATGACGGCGCAGGTAGCGCAAAACCACGTCGATACTGATGTCCGGGCGCACCGTAATGGTGTCCGTGTTCATCAGGCCGCCGGCGGTATCTTCCGGGTAGGAGAGGACTTCCTCGACGCGTTGACGGTCCTGCTCGTCCATGGTGTCCAGGACTTCCTGGATGACCGTGTCGGGCAACTGCTGCAGTAAGTCGGCCAGATCGTCCGACTCGAAATCCTCGATGATGTCAGCGAGTTCCTGAGCGTTCAGCTGGCTCAGGAAGTAACCTCGGATATCGTCGTTCAGATACTGGAGAACTTCGCCTTCAAGCTGCTTGTCGACCAGGTTCCAGAGCAGGGCACGCTGGCGCGGTGGCGATGATTCCAGCAGGTGGGCGATGTCACTGGGGCTCAGGCCACCATTCAGGATGCGGGCAACCTGTTTCAGGGCGCCACTGTCCAGCGCTTCGCTCAGGGAGCGAAGGCGTTGGCGCGCTTGGCTTTTCTCCAGAATATCGGTCATGGATCACCCACGGTCAGAAAACCCTCGTATTATAGCGAAGTTAGGCAACATAGGTGAGGAAGAGTTGTAGGTGAATGCCGTAGACGGGCAAGGATGTCCAGTGTGGAGGTGGTTATTCGCCTTCCCCGAAGTAGTCGTTGATCAGCGTAACCAGCGCATCGACAGCTTCGGACTCATCCGGACCGTCTACAATCAGCTCTACCTCTGATCCCTGGCTGGCGGCGAGCATCATGACTGGCATGATGCTTTTGGCGTCCACCTGTCGCCCTTTGCGACTGATCTGAATGCTGCTGTCGAATTCAGATGCCTTGCCCACCAGTTTGGCTGCGGCCCGGGCATGGAGCCCAAGTTTGTTGATGATGGTAATGGGGCGGCGGATCATAGGCGGTTCAGCTTTCCCTGCTTTGCAGGTGGGGCAGTTCGGTGTGGCGAACCTGCACATTGCTGTATTTGCCCGAGAAATAGCGGCCGAGCTGATCGCAGATATAAACCGAGCGATGCTGGCCACCGGTGCAGCCGATGGATATGGTCATATAGCTACGGTTGCTGTCTGCAAACGATGGTAGCCAGTTTTCCAGGAATTGGGTCAGGTCTTCGACCATCTTGCGGCTCAACGGCTCCTTTTCCAGGAAATCGATGACCGGCTGATCGGTGCCCACGAACTGCCGAAGGCTGGTGTCCCAGTAGGGATTGGGCAGGCAGCGCACATCGAACACATAGTCCGAATCCAGTGGCACGCCGTGCTTGAACCCGAACGACTGGAATAGCAGCGCCAGTTCCTGATGGCGCCTTCCCGCGACCCGTTGCTTCACCATATCCCGGAGCTCGTACATGGACAGTCCCGTGGTGTCGATGTAAAGATCGGCCAGCTTTGACAGGGGCTCCAGAAGTTTTTTTTCGTTGCCAATGGCCTCCCGCAGGGAGGTTTTGTCATCACTCAGCGGGTGCTTCCGGCGCGTGGCATGGAAGCGCTGCAACAGAGACTGTTCATCGGCGTCGAGATAGATGATCTCGATGGTTACGCCGGTATCCTGAAGGCTGCGGTAGATATCCTCGAAGTTGCTCAGCTCCCCGGAGAGGTTGCGGGCGTCGATGCTGACAGCCATCTTTCCCAGCCGGCCAGGAGAGTTCTGGTTGGTGGCCTCCTGTGTCAGAGGGAACAACAGGCCGATAGGCAGGTTGTCGATGCAGTAATAGCCCAGGTCTTCCAGAACGTGTAACGCGGTACTTTTCCCGGAACCCGATCGACCACTGACGATGATTAGTTTCATAGCCCGTTCACCTCGGATGTGGAATTGTTCAGCTTGTCTCGGCTGTCATCCGGCGATAGAGAGAGTCTGCGTCGGTGCACTGACGCAGCTGGTCGCAGAATGCGCGCTCGTTGAACTTTTCGGCAAGTTGACTCAAAAGCTCAAGATGCTCGCTGGTGGCTTCCTTGGGGACAATCAAGGTGAAGACGAGGTCCACCGGCTGGTTGTCGATGGCGTCGAACGCAACGCCTTCGTCCAGCGTCAGCAAGACGCCGACCACGTGATCCAACCCTTCCAGTCGACAGTGGGGGATCGCGATGCCCTGTCCGATACCGGTGCTCCCCAGCCGCTCCCGCGCGACCAGGTTGGTGAATATCTGGGTGTCGCTGAGCAGAGAGTCGTGCTTCTGGATCTGCTCGGCAATGGTTTCCATAACCCGCTTTTTGCTGGAGGCAGGCACCCTGCAAAGGGTCAGCTCCGGCGCGAGAATGTTCTCGATAGTCAAGGATGTGTCGGTCATGAATCGACTGCAGTTCCGTAAAAAAAGGCTGCGGCACGTGTTGCCTGGTTAGCCAGTGCCGCAGCTCGATTAACTGTCATGCAGGGGGCTTCGTCCTAGCGGGCGCCGTTCCCATGCATCCGGTCTACGTTCTTTTCCTTGTGCTTCAGGATCTGCCTGTCCAGCTTATCTACCAATCCATCAATGGCAGCGTACATATCGCTGTTTTCGGCCTTTGCGTGAATCTCACCACCTATCACGTGAAGCGTAGCTTCCGCCATCTGGCGCACTTTTTCCACCTCAAGGGTAACCTGGCAATTGCTGATGTGGTCGAAGTGCCGCTCAAGCTTTTCAAATTTGCCTGATACGTAATCTTTCAGTGCGGGAGTCAGTTCTACGTGATGGCCTGAAATATTGAGTTGCATAGGCTTCTCCTGTTTTCAGCTTACCGGCACCCGTCAGGATGCCGGCTGTGTGCCACAGCGTTATGCTGCAGGCGGTATACTTTCAGGAAAGGGCTCTCCCCGTGAGGCCGGGAGCAGACGCTTTCTACACCAGTCGCTTTCGCTCGTTGGATGGAGGAATGTGCATTGCCTCGCGATACTTGGCCACGGTTCGGCGAGCCACTTTGATACCCTGGTCTCCTAGCATGGCTGCAATTTTGCTATCGCTCAATGGCTTTTTCGGAGTTTCCGTTGCAATCAGCTTTTTGATCATTGCGCGGATTGCTGTGGATGAGCACTCTCCACCCTCGTCGGTACTGACATGGCTTGAGAAAAAATACTTAAGCTCAAATATGCCCCGCGGTGTGTGCATGTATTTTTGGGTGGTGACCCGCGAAATGGTCGACTCATGCATTTCCACCGCCTGGGCAATATCAGAAAGAATCAATGGTTTCATGGCTTCCTCGCCATAATCCAGGAACCCCTGCTGGTGCTCGACAATACGTGTGGCCACCTTGAGCAGGGTTTCGTTACGGCTTTGCAGGCTCTTGATGAACCACTTTGCCTCCTGCAACTGGTCCCGCAGGTAGGTGTTGTCGGCACTGCTGTCCGCCCGCTTTATAAGAGAAGCATAGCTTGCATTCACACGAATGCGTGGTGCAATTTCAGGATTCAGTTCCACGCGCCAGCGCTCATTGTGTTTGCGGACGATCACATCGGGAATGACGTAGTCCGGCTCGGCCTGGTCCAGAGTGTCGCCAGGGCGCGGATTCAGTCCGGTAATAAGGGCCAGCACATCCCGTAGCTGTTCTTCCTTCAGGCGGCTGCGACGTAACAGTTGGGCGTAATCACGGTTACCCAGCAGGTTTATGTAGTGGGTAATCACCAGTCGGGCCTGAGCCAGCCAGGGCGTCTCCGGGGGCAGTTGGTTCAGTTGGATCAGCAGACATTCCTGCAGATCGCGGGCGAACACACCCGGTGGGTCGAAGTGCTGCAGACGGTGAAGAACGGCTTGCACTTCGTCCAGTTCCAGCGGGTCTTCATCGGATTCGTCCACCATGCCTGAGTGAATTTCCTCAAGCGGGGACGTCAGGTAGCCGTGGTTATCAACCGCATCCATCAGCGCGTGGGCAATGGCCTGATCCCGCTCGCTCATGGGCGTCAGGTTCAACTGCCATTCGAGGTGGTCCTGAAGCGTTTCAGTGGGGGAATTGCGGGTTTCGAAGTCGTTGTCGTTTTCGTCGTCGTTACGAGCTGCTGAAGCTGGAGCGGACTGATAAATGTCATCCCAGGCGGTGTCGACGGGAAGGTCGTCAGGAATGGTATCGGGGCTGTCTGTTTCTGATGACCAGTCAGGTCCGTTTTCGGATTCGTCCCAATCCGTTGCGGTGTCGGAGGTAGTGTTGGATTCCTCGGTTGACGCTGTTTCAGAGGACTCGTTGTCACTGTCCGTGGATTCCGGATTCTGGTTATCGTCGTCTTCCGAGGTTTCCAGCATCGGGTTGGATTCCAACGCCTGCTGGATTTCCTGCTGGAGGTCCAGGGTGGAGAGCTGCAGAAGCCTGATAGCCTGTTGCAGCTGGGGCGTCATGGTCAGGCTTTGGCCCAGCTTTAACTGTAATGAGGCTTTCATAACCATGGTTCAGGATCCGTCACTCGGTCTCTCTTCCGTCACTCAGGCTCTCTCTTTATGTCACTCGGGCGCGCTCTGGAGCCGGGGTTGCACAAAAACTCTTTGTATGCTGGCTACTTGCCGCACCAAGCAAGTTCTTTGCCGAGTGTACTACAGGCGAAACTCGTTGCCCAGATACACTTCCTTGACCTGCTGGTTGGCCAGTATATCGTCCGAGTTGCCAGAGGCAATGATGTGGCCGCCACTGACGATGTAGGCATTCTCGCAGATATCGAGGGTTTCCCGCACATTGTGGTCGGTGATCAGTACGCCGATGCCCTTGTCCCGCAGGTGCCGGATGATGTGCTTGATGTCGCTCACTGAGATGGGATCGACCCCAGCGAAGGGCTCGTCCAGCAGGATGAATGCCGGCTCCATCGCCAGTGCGCGGGCAATTTCCACCCGTCGTCGCTCGCCACCTGACAGGGCCATGCCGACGCTATCGCGGATGTGGGTGATGTGAAACTCTTCAAGCAATTCCTCCAGCTTGGCCTCCCGGTCAGTGCGCTTGAGTTCGCGACGGGTTTCCAGGATGGCCAGTATGTTGTCGCGCACGGTGAGCTTGCGGAACACCGATGCTTCCTGGGGCAGGTACCCGATTCCCTTCCGGGCGCGGCCGTGCATGGGCAGGGGCGTTATGTCCTGATTGTCGATGGTGATGCGACCGTTGTCGGAGGGAACCAGGCCAACAATCATGTAGAAACACGTCGTTTTGCCGGCGCCATTGGGTCCAAGCAGGCCGACTATCTCGCCGCTGCGAATTTCCAGGGAAACGTCGATGACGACCTTCTTCTGCTTGTAGCTTTTTGCCAGGTTACTGGCCCTGAGAACTGCCATCGGTATCCTGTTCGCCGGAGTTGTTGTCTGGATTGTTGTCGGGATTGCCGCGTGGCTGTATCACCATCTCGACCCGACCGCTGCCATCGCCCTGATCGGCGGAGCCTTCCGCCGTCACAACACGTTCGGCGCTATCATAGTGAATGATATTGCCGCGGAACAGGTTGCCACCCTGTTCGATGACGGCTTCGCGTTTAAAAGTGACCCGATTGTCCGAGGCGGACCAGGTGATCGTCAGGGCGCGGGCGTCGGTTTCGCCCTGGCCTTCCATGGCGGGCTGGCGGTAGCGTGCCGGGGTACCGGTGGCTTCAATGCGACTGACGCCATTTTCGTCCCGGTGAAGCACAACCTTGTCCGCCACGAGGTTGGCATCGCCCTGACTCATTTCAACGGAACCGGTATAGGTTGCAATGCCCTGGCCTTCGTCGAGCCGCGCGTTGTCGGCGTTGACCGTGATGGGTTGATCGGACTCCAGGTCAAAGGCCGCGGCGATTGGCATGCCAACGGTGAGTGTCAGTGCCAGAACAATCGCTGAGAGCACCGGGCGCGAGGCAACCGATTGGTGTCCCTTGCGGTGAGGATGGGGCATGAATTTACTTGCCAGGCTCATAGCGTCCTTCCACTTGAGAGTCGAGTTCGAGGATTCGGTCATCAATCCAGGCCTTCATGCCGGTTGCGCGGGTCAGGCTGAACGAGTCGGTCAGTTCCACCGGGGCGTCTGTGTACACAGTACGCTCTGCGTTATCCAGTGTCAGCGTCGACGTGGTTAATGTCAGTGGGCGCCCACCCTGGGCGGCTTGCTGGGACACCCGAACATCCCCGGTCAGGTGGACCAGGTCGTCAGCTTCCATGAATTGGCCTTTGTTGGCCTGGACTTGCCAGGGTGCGTTGCCGGGTTCGCCGTAGAGCGTCGCATTCGGCGATTCCATGATGGTCTCGTTGCGGGCCTCGAATTGCTCAATACGCGGGCTTTCGAACTGTGCGGTAAGCTGCCCGGTCTCATCGAAAGACAGGTAGCGACCATTGACCACGAAACCGTCCGGCTCCGATTTTCCTCTCAGCGCGGCGGCGTCCACAGGCTCTGATGACTCGTCACTTTGCCAGAGCAGGAAAAACAGCGCCACTATCGTGACAGCCAGTCCCAGGGTTCGTACCCAGGATCTTGCATAGAGTGCTTCGGCGGCCATTCAGTCCTGCTCCAGATAGGGTTGCAGGCTGGCATTGAGCTGCCCGCAGGCGCAGAGCAGCAGTTCACAGGCTTCACGGACTGCGCCGCTACCCCCCGCGACCGACGTGCAAAAATCCGCGTGCTGGCGCACCAGCCAGTAGCCGTTGGGTACTGTTATGCCCAGCCCGGCGTAACGGATCGCGGGCAGGTCCGGCAGGTCGTCGCCCATGTAGGCAATCTGGTGTGGCGCGATCTCCAACTGTGCAGCCAGTTCCCGCAGGGCGACTTTCTTGTCTTCGCGGCCTTGCATCAGGTGCGGGATGCCGAGGTCATTCATGCGTTTTTCTGTCAGTGGCGATCGCCGTCCGGTAATGACGGCAACGTTGATGCCAGCAGCCGTGACCTGTTTGATGCCCAGGCCGTCAAGAATGTTGAACCCTTTCATCTCATCGCCTGAAGCGCTGAACAGCAGAGTGCCGTCGGTCATGATGCCGTCCACATCCAGGGCCAGCAGGCGAATGGCAGCGGCTTTTTCAATCAGCTCCGCTGGCCATTGAGGGCGCAGAGTGTCGGCCATCAGATCACTCCCGCCCGCAACAGGTCGTGCATGTTGATAGCGCCGGTCAGTTTGCCGTCGCGATTGATGACGGGCAGGGCGTTGATCTTCAGCTCTTCCATCATGTTCAGTGCCTCGGCGGCCAGTTGGTCATCGTGGATCACACGCCCGTTGCGGGTCATGACCTCGGCAATCGGCGTGTTGTGAATGTCCACGGAACGGTCCAGGGTGCGGCGCAGGTCACCGTCCGTGAACACGCCGACCAGGTCGCCCCCGGCATTGATGACCGTCGTCATACCCAGGCCCTTGCGGGAAATCTCCAGCAGCGCGCCACTGAGGGTGGTACCTTCCTGCACGCGGGGGATACGGTCCCCGGTGTGCATAATATCGGTGACACGCAGTAGCAACCTGCGGCCCAGGCTGCCGCCGGGGTGTGAAAGCGCAAAGTCTTCGGTGCTGAATCCACGGGCTTCAAGCAGCGCCACGGCCAGGGCATCGCCCATCACCAGAGTGGCAGTGGTGCTTGAGGTGGGGGCCAGTCCAAGGGGACAGGCTTCCTGGGCAACGCTGATGTCCAGGTTGGCAACGGCCTCCCGTGCCAGGATGGAGTTCCCGTTGCCGGTCATGCTGATCAGCGGAGCTCCCATACGCTTGATTAACGGCAAAATAGTCAACACTTCGCTGGTGTTACCGCTGTTGGAGATGCCCAGCACCACGTCCTGGCTGGTGATCATACCCAGGTCACCGTGACTGGCTTCGCCGGGGTGTACGAAGAACGATGGCGTACCAGTGCTGGCGAGGGTGGCGGCGATTTTGTTACCGATATGGCCGGATTTTCCCATGCCGGTCACGACAACACGCCCCTTACACGCCATGATAGCTTCGCAGGCGCGAACGAAATGGTCATCAATCCGGTCGGTCAGGGCGTGGATGGCTTCACGCTCGATCTCGATGGCTCGCAGGGCGGATTCTCTGAAGGTCTGGCTGGTCTCGGTGTTCATCTGGCTTCCGGGTTCGAAATGTTGATGCTTTTCATCGTGGCAAAAGTATATCACTTCAATAGCTGTGACTGCCCTTCCTGACAAGACGTTCAGTAAAAACTGATCATTGACATCAGTTCATTTTGTGAAGGATGGATTGAGGTTCACGGCAGGTTGACATAATGTAGCGCACTCATTAAAGGCTGGGAATGCGGGCTCCCCGACACCCGGGCGGTTTTGGAAGCAGGTATGGACACATCCCCCTACATTGAATTGAGAGACGTGGTTTTCACTCGCGGAAATCGCCGTATCTTTGATGGCGTCAGCCTGGACATTCCCCGCGGCAAGATTACCGCCATCATGGGGCCGAGTGGCACCGGCAAGACCACATTGTTGCGGCTGATCGGCGGCCAGCTGAAACCGGACTCCGGCAGCATATCCGTAGCAGGGGAAAACGTTCCTGAGCTCAAACGCAAGGCACTTTACCGTTTGCGGGAAAAGATGGGGATGCTGTTCCAGAGTGGAGCGTTGTTTACGGATCTCAGTGTCTTTGAAAACGTGGCGTTCCCGCTCAGGGTTCATACCACCTTGCCGGAGGACATGATTCGCGACATCGTTCTGATGAAGCTCGAAGCTGTGGGGCTTCGCGGAGCCCGGGATCTGATGCCGGCAGAACTGTCAGGTGGTATGACCCGACGTGTGGCGCTGGCCCGCAGCATCGCGCTGGACCCGGAGCTGATTATGTACGACGAGCCCTTTACCGGCCAGGACCCGATTGCAATGGGTGTGCTGGTAAAACTGATCCGGGATCTCAACAGTTCCATGGGCCTGACCAGTGTGCTGGTGTCCCATGATGTGCCGGAGTCCCTGAGTATCTGCCACTACGCCTGTATCGTCGCGGATGGTCGTATCATAGGCGACGGCACACCTGAGGAGTTGAGGGCGCATCCATCGGAGCAGGTTCAGCAGTTCCTGCGTGGTCATCCGGATGGCCCGGTGCCGTTCCACTATCCGGCTGCCGATGCGGCTCAGGACTGGAGTATGGCCGGGAGGGGGGATTGATGGACAGGCTGGCAGCTTTTGGCCGATTGGGATTGAGCGTGATTGCATCGCTCGGCCGCTCCGGGCGTTTTCTTGCCGGTGCCCTGGGGGGCGTCCCGCGGCCCTCGGTCGGTTTTCCGCTGCTGCTGAAGCAGCTGTACTCCGTCGGCGTTCTGTCCCTGGCCATCATCGTGGTGTCCGGCCTGTTTATCGGGATGGTTCTGGGGTTGCAGGGGTACACCATCCTCAGCGACTACGGCTCTGAAGCTGCGATCGGTCAGATGATTGCCCTGACCCTGGTGCGGGAGTTGGGCCCCGTGGTGACCGCGCTGTTGTTTGCCGGCCGTGCGGGTTCCGCACTGACGGCGGAAATCGGGTTGATGAAAACCACCGAACAGCTTTCGAGTATGGAAATGATGGGCGTTGATCCGCTGCGCCGGGTGATTGCCCCTCGTTTATGGGCGGGCTTTATCTCTGTGCCCGTGCTGGCTGCGGTGTTCTCGGTGGTTGGTATATGGGGTGGCATGCTTGTGGGCGTTGAATGGCTGGGCGTTTTTGAAGGGTCGTTCTGGGGCAATATGCAGTCTTCCGTAAGCTTCACCTCCGATGTCCTTAACGGTGTCGTAAAGAGCCTTGTGTTCGGGTTCGTCTGCACCTGGATTGCGGTCTATCAGGGGTATGACTGTGTGCCCACCTCGGCCGGTATCAGTGCCGCAACGACCAAAACCGTGGTGTATTCGTCGCTGGCCGTACTCGGGCTGGATTTTGTGCTTACCGCCGTCATGTTTGGTGACTTCTGACCGCGGTATACTGGAACGTCAGGAAACAGGGGGCCGGAATGGCACAGAGAACAACAGAAGTGATTGTGGGGCTGTTCATGATCGCGGGCATCGCCGCCATAATGTTTCTGGCGTTGCAGGTCAGCGGGCTTACGCCGAAAACGCCGGAAAGCTCGTACACTCTCTACGCCAATTTCAACGACGCCGGCGGGCTGACGCCCCGGGCAAAGGTATCTATGGCTGGTGTCACCGTTGGCAAGATCCGGGAGATAACCCTGAATCGGGAAACCTATCAGGCCCGCGTGACTATTGATGTGAACGCCAGTGTGGATAATATTCCAGCGGATAGCTCAGCAGTAATACGTACATCCGGGCTGCTTGGCGAACAGTACATTGATATTTCGGTGGGTGGCGACCTGGAGTCGCTGGGCGACGGAGATACGTTCTATTCCACGCAATCCGCCATGAATCTTGAGCGGCTCATATCCAACTTTGCCTCAGGGCAGTCACAATGAAAGAAAGTGGTTCACGGGAGAAAACCATGGTTCTGATCAGACAAAGCCTGATGATAGTTGCGTTGCTGATGGTAGCGCTGGCAGCACCGGCCCACGCCGGTCCGGAGGAGGATCTCCGCGAGTACGTTGACAAGAACACCCAGCGCCTGGTCGACAAGCTGCATGAGGAAAAGGGCCTGTATGAAAAAGACCCTCAGGCGTTTTACCGGAGCATGGATCAGGAACTGAAAAACTTCGTCGACTTTCGCCGAATCGCCGCTCGGGTCATGGGCCGCTATGCACGGCAGACATCACCGGAACAGCGCGACGAATTCGTTGAAAAGTTCAAACGCAGCCTTTTCGACAGTTACGCTCAGGCTCTGGTTAGCGCTGACGATTTCACCATCGAGGTAAAGGAAGCCACGATCAACCCGAACGACGACGCACGGGCGTCCGTGCGTATGGAAGTGATCAGTGCCTCCGGCAACCGCTATCCGGTGACGTACTCCATGTATGAGGCGGAAGAAGGGCGCTGGATGATGGAAAACGTGATCGTCGAAGGTGTGAATATCGGGTTGGCTTTCCGTGATCGTTTCAGTCAGGAGATGGAGAAGAACGGCGGCAAGGTCCAGGCCGTTATCAACGACTGGGGGGATGCGGTGGAATCCCTGAACCTTGAAGGTGAAGTCGACAAATCATGAGCACGGATTGGCCTTCAGTGACGCTTGTTGGTGATACGCTTACGTTGAGCGGAACGATTGATCCGCTCAACGTGGTTGCGATCAGGCGGGAGGGGGAGAAGAGGATACTGGCCAGCAAGGCTGATCTACAGGTGGATCTGTCCGCCATGCACACCGCGCACAGCGTGGTGCTGTCTCTTCTGCTGTGTTGGCACCGCCTCGCAGGCGCCCGCAGTCAGGCCCTCCGGTTTACCGGTGTTAGTGAGCGGCTGAACTCGTTGGCGGCCCTGAGCGGCCTTGAGCGCCAGTTGCCAGGCTTTTCCTCTCCGTCCTTGGCCTGAAAGCCTGCACCAAAGCTGACCCGAATGCCATAATTGGTTACAATCTCGCCCCTGATTTAATAACGCCCGAGGATTTATTTATGGAAGCCACCGAAGTTGCCGAGTTGGTTAAAGAGGCGCTGCCTGACTGTGAGGTCGAAGTGCAGGTCGATGGCAATCACTACCTTGTTGTTGTCGTGGGCGATGTATTCGAGGGGCTGCCAACCATCAAACGGCAGCAACTGATCAACAAGGCGCTTTTTCAGCACATTCTTGATGGCACCATTCACGCCCTGCACCCCAAGGCCTTTACACCCGCTGAATGGGCCGCGCGCCAGGGCTGACATGCCCGCAAACTACAGGACACCATTGTGGACAAACTTCTGATCAGAGGTCGCAAGCCTCTCGACGGCGAAATCCGGATTTCCGGCGCCAAAAACGCCGCACTACCGATTCTGGCCGCCACCCTGTTGGCGGACGAGCCGGTGACCGTGGGCAACCTGCCGCACCTGAACGACATCACTACGATGATCGAGTTGCTGGGTCGCATGGGCGTGGAACTGATGATCGACGAGAAAATGAGCGTCGAAGTCCATGCCAATACCATCAGGCAATTCCACGCGCCCTATGAACTGGTCAAGACAATGCGGGCTTCGATCCTGGTATTGGGGCCTCTGGTGGCTCACTTCGGTGAGGCGGAAGTGTCCCTGCCGGGCGGCTGCGCCATCGGTAGCCGGCCGGTAAACCTGCACATTCAGGGGCTGGAACAGATGGGTGCCGATATCAAGGTCGAAAATGGCTATATCAAGGCAAAGACCAATGGTCGCTTGAAAGGCGCTCATATATTCCTGGATACGGTGACCGTCACGGGTACGGAAAACCTGATGATGGCCGCCGCCTTGGCCGATGGTAAAACCATCCTTGAAAACGCCGCCCGGGAGCCGGAAGTGGTGGATCTGGCCGAGTGCCTGATTGCCATGGGCGCCGACATCAGAGGCCATGGTTCAGCAACCATCGAGATCAATGGCGTCGAACGGTTACACGGCTGCCACTATGATGTGCTGCCGGACCGGGTTGAAACCGGTACCTACCTGGTTGCCGCCGCGGCCACCCGTGGCCGGGTCAAGCTAAAGGATACCCGCGAGGACTTGCTGGAAGCTGTCCTGCTGAAGCTGGAAGAGGCTGGCGCCCACATAGATACGGGCAAGGACTGGATCTCCCTGGATATGAAAGGCAACCAACCGAAAGCGGTTAGCCTGCGCACCGCACCATACCCTGCGTTTCCGACCGATATGCAGGCGCAGTTTGCGGCGATGAACGCTGTATCAGAAGGCACTGGAACCATAGTGGAAACGGTCTTCGAAAACCGTTTCATGCACCTGCAGGAGCTGATCCGCATGGGCGCAGACATCACCCTCGAGGGCAACGCTGCCATTATCAAGGGTGTCGACCATCTGACGGGCGCTCCGGTTATGGCAACGGATCTGCGTGCGTCTGCCAGTCTGGTCATTGCCGGGTTGGTTTCGGACGGGGATACCATCGTGGATCGGATTTACCACATCGACCGCGGTTACGAGTGTATCGAAGAGAAATTGCAACTGTTGGGCGCGAGTATCCGCCGCCTGCCAGCCTGAATTCATTGAACCGGAAGGACGCATGACCGACTCCATCACCATCGCGCTGTCGAAGGGGCGAATTCTGGACGAGACTCTGCCGCTGTTAAAAGAAGCGGGCATTGAGCTGGTCGACGATGTAAAAAAGTCCCGGAAACTGGTATTCCCCACCACGGATCCGAATGTGCGGGTTTTGATCCTTCGGGCTACCGATGTGCCCACCTATGTGCAATACGGTGGGGCGGATCTGGGAGTAACCGGTAAGGATGTGCTGATGGAGCATGGCGGCGAGGGGTTGTATGAGCCGCTGGACCTGAATATTTCCCGGTGTCGGTTGATGACGGCCGGCTTGAAGGATCAGGCGCCACCGTCTGGGCGTATCAAGGTTGCAACAAAGTTTGTGAATCTGGCGCGTCGTTATTATGCGGCCCAGGGGCGCCAGGCGGATATTATCAAGCTATATGGAGCCATGGAGCTGGCGCCGATTCTGAATCTGGCAGACGAAATTGTCGATATTGTGGATACTGGCAATACGTTGAAGGCCAATGGGCTTGAAGCCAGGGATCTGATTGAGCATATCAGCAGCCGACTGGTTGTGAACCGCGCGTCCATGAAGATGAAACATGCGGGCATCAATCCCATAATTGAGAAGATGGCGGTTGCAGTAGAAAAACGCCGGCAGGTTTCGGAGTAAGAACGGCTCAGGAACGGCTTTCCAAAACACGCTCCTTCGGCACATCCATGTGACGCTTGGACTCCGCCATCCATGGCTCCGTACAGTTTTGGAAAGCCCTTCCTGACCCGCTCCCGGGCCATTTCAGCATCCTCAGAGCAATGACACTTTTCAAACCGCGGAGTAAATTCGCAAATCAGGAAAGACGAAATGACTGATATCAGCATCAGACGATTGAACGCTTCCGACAGTGACTTTGACAGTGCGCTGGCCAAGCTTTTGGCTTGGGAAGACAGTGTGGATCATCAGGTGAATGAGTCGGTTCGTCATATCCTGCACGAGGTGAAAACTCGTGGGGATGCCGCGGTTCTGGAGTTTACTGAGAAGTTTGATCGCTTGAAGGTTGGCACCGTTGCCGAACTGGAGATGGGGCAGGATCGCTTGCGGCGGGCATTGGAGGCCATTCCCCAGGATCAGCGTGTTGCCCTGGAGAAAGCCGCTGAGCGGGTGCGTGACTATCACGAGCGTCAGAATCAGACGTCCTGGCAGTATGAAGACGATGACGGCACGGTTCTCGGGCAGAAAGTGACTCCGCTGGATCGTGCAGGGCTGTATGTGCCCGGTGGTAAGGCCGCTTATCCGTCTTCCGTGTTGATGAACGCTATCCCGGCAAAGGTCGCGGGCGTGGGCGAGGTGATTATGGTGGTTCCCACACCGGACGGTGTGGTGAACGATATGGTCCTGGCCGCTGCGGCGATTGCGGGTGTGGATCGGGTGTTTTGCGTGGGCGGTGCCCAGGCGGTAGGGGCGCTGGCGTATGGCACGGAAACCATTCCGGCTGTCGACAAGATCGTTGGCCCCGGCAATATTTTTGTGGCCACTGCCAAGCGCGAAGTTTTCGGTACTGTCGGCATCGATATGATTGCCGGTCCGTCGGAGATTCTGGTGATCTGCGACGGCAAGACCGATCCGGACTGGATTGCCATGGATTTGTTCTCTCAGGCCGAGCACGATGAGCAGGCTCAGTCTATTCTCATCAGCCCGGACGCCGATTTCCTGGATGCCGTGGAAGCCAGCATCAACAAACTGCTACCGACCATGGAAAGGGCGGACATCATCGCGACCTCAATGACGGATCGGGCTGCATTGATTCACGTGGCCGACTTGTCCGAAGCGGCTGGCGTTTCCAACCGTATCGCGCCGGAGCACCTGGAGCTTTCGGTGGAAGACCCGGAAAGCCTGGTGGACGAGATTCGCCATGCCGGTGCCATCTTTATGGGCCGCTTTACGGCCGAAGCGTTGGGTGATTACTGTGCCGGGCCAAATCATGTGTTGCCGACGTCCGGGACGGCGCGTTTCTCCTCTCCGTTGGGGGTTTATGACTTCCAGAAACGGTCGTCGCTGATCGGTTTTTCTGCAGCCGGTGCCGACAGGATGGGGCGAGTTGCCTCTGTTCTGGCACGTGGAGAGGGGTTAACGGCTCACGCCCGTTCTGCAGAGTATCGGGTTCGGGAGGGTCAGTCAGATGAGTAAGTTCTGGAGTTCTCGGGTCAAAGACTTGGTCCCCTATGTACCGGGGGAGCAGCCGAAAATGGCCAACCTCGTGAAACTGAATACCAACGAAAACCCGTTCGGTCCGTCTCCGAAGGTGATCGAGGCGATCAACACTGAGCTGAATGACAACCTTCGGCTATATCCGGACCCCGAGAGTGAGGCCCTGAAAAGCACCATCGCGAATTACTATGGCGTGCAGGGTGAGCAGGTTTTCCTCGGTAACGGCTCCGACGAAGTGCTGGCACACATCTTCTACGGTCTGTTTCAGCATGGCGAGCCAGTGTTGTACCCAGATATCACCTACAGCTTTTATCCGGTGTATTGCGGCCTCTACAACATCGAGGGCAAAACGGTACCGCTGACCGACAGCTTTGAAATCGATCCGAAAGACTATAAGCAGCCGAACGGCGGAATCATCTTTCCCAATCCCAATGCGCCCACTGGGTGCTACCTGGCGTTGGACAAGGTTGAGGCTATCGTTGCCGCCAATCCTGACCGGGTTGTGGTTGTGGATGAAGCCTACGTGGATTTCGGCGGCGAGAGTGCGATCAAGTTGGTGGGGAAGTATTCCAATCTTCTGGTCTGTCAAACGCTGTCCAAGGCCCGCTCCCTGGCCGGGTTGCGCGTCGGTTTCGCCATCGGCAGCTCGGAGGTCATCGAAGCCCTGAACCGCGTCAAGAACAGCTTCAACTCCTATCCTCTTGACCGCCTGGCTCAGGCGGGCGCCATTGCGGCATTTGAAGATGAAGACTGGTTTAAAGCCACTTGTGAAGGCGTCATTGGCGAGCGGGGCTGGGTGACCTCGAAACTGGAAGCCTTGGGTTTTGATGTATTGCCCTCGAAGGCCAATTTTATCCTTGCGCGCCATCCGGAGCACGCCGGTGAGGCACTGGCGAAGGGGCTTCGGGAGCAGGGCGTTATCGTACGCCACTTCAATAAGCCCCGAATCTCGAACTTCCTGCGCATCACCATAGGCACCGCAGACCAGAACAAGCGACTGATTGAGTGTCTTAAACCGTTGGTGTAACACAAGGCAACCACATGGAGGCAGCATGGCTTCACGCAATGAGATACTCCGCACACTGAATGACTGGCTGGCCCCGGAAGACTTCAAAGACTATTGCCCTAACGGTCTGCAGGTCGAGGGCGCCGAAGAGGTTAGAACCGTAATAAGTGGTGTCACGGCGTCCCGGGCGCTCGTGGATGCGGCGATCGAAGCCGATGCCGACATGATCCTGGTGCATCATGGGTATTTCTGGAAAGGTGAGGATCAGGCCATCCGCGGCATGAAGCGGGACAGGATCAAGCGCCTGCTGGACCACGATATCAATCTGGTTGCCTACCACCTGCCGTTGGACGATCACCCCGAGTATGGCAACAACCGGCAGTTGGCTGACGTGTTGGGCATTCTCAATCCCCGGCCGCTGGGCGGGCTTGTGTGGCAAGGTGAACTGGGCGTGCCTATGGGCCCCCAGGCGTTCGCGGATCTGATCGGGGAGCGTCTGGATCGTGCTCCGCTTTGGGTTGGGGACGGCTCCGCAGAGATTGCCAGGGTTGGCTGGTGTACCGGCGCAGCTCAGGGGTTCATTGACAGCGCCTTGAACGCGGGACTGGATGCCTACATCAGTGGTGAGATTTCAGAACCCACCACCCATACTGCCCGCGAATGCGGTATTCATTACTACGCGGCTGGCCACCATGCCACTGAGCGGTATGGTGTTCAGGCCCTGGGTCGGGCCGTGGAGCAAACATTTGGGGTAAGCCACCGGTTTATCGACTGCGATAATCCGGTGTGAGCGTCAGGCTTTCTGCTGTTTTTCGGCCAGACCAAAGTCTTCGGCGAGGGTGCCTTTCTCCTGGGGATCGCTCTTCGGGGCGTAATCCCGGGGTGGCTCTGCATCGTCCTTGCTGGCGGCGGCACCTTCCAGGCGCGCCTTGGCGTTCTCTTTCTCAAGCTCCAACAGCCAGTCTTCATCGTTGCACAGTCGGTTGGCGCCCCGGGCCATGTGCTGATTTACGTCCCGGTAGGTGTCGTTGAAGCGGCGCAGCAGATGCGCAGATTCCATAAAGTGCTCATTTACCTGTGCTTGATAGCGTGTGTACTCGTTTCTAAGTTCCTCGATCTGCTGTTCAGCCCGGCGCTGCCGCAGAGTAGAGCCCTGACCAGACCGGCCAACCAGTACTCCGATGACAATGCCAACAATCAATGCGGCGATGGCTGCCAGAATCAGGTTTGTCATAAGCTGTGTGATCCTTTTGATGAATAGGAATTCTTTCCCAAAGTATACCGTCCCAAGTCCCATTCACGCACGATTGCCTCGTGCGCCAATCGTCGTATTGCGTCGTATGTCTGGCTCGCTCCCGCTGTTGCAGCGGTTTCTCAGGGTGTTGAACGTGGCGAAAAAAGCCAAAATCGGCCACAATACGCCGCCGTTATGAATGACCATACTTCGGGAAACGCCTTAATGACACCCCAAAAGCGAATCCGTATGACCACTACCCATATGACCCCATGGGAACGATACCAGCAGGACCTCGAGCGGCCCGAGTTTCACAAAGACCCGGCCCAGGAAGATGCGGTCCGCCGTTTGCAGTCACTTTACGACAAACTGGTGGCGGCGGAAAGGGAGCGTGACAAACCGATGGTCAAACTTCGCCTCAAGTTCAGGAAGGGCAAAGAAGATCCGGTGAAGGGATTGTACTTCTGGGGCGGGGTGGGTCGTGGAAAGACCTACCTGATGGATACGTTCTACGAAGCTCTGCCGTTTGATCGCAAGATGCGAGTGCACTTCCACCGTTTTATGCAACGGGTTCACAAAGAACTGAAAAGTCTGAAGGGCGAGAAAAACCCCCTGGATATCGTCGCGAAGATGTTTGCGGACGAAACCCGGGTGATCTGTTTTGACGAATTTTTTGTCTCCGATATCGGCGATGCCATGATACTGGCAACATTGATGGACGGTCTGTTCAGCCGTGGTGTGACCCTGGTCTGTACCTCTAATATTGTGCCTGACGGACTTTACAAGGATGGCTTGCAGCGCGCCCGTTTCCTGCCTGCGATCGCGCTGGTCAAGAAACACACCGAAGTGGTGAATGTGGATGGCGGTGTGGATTATCGTTTGAGAACCCTGGAGCAGGCTGAGCTGTATCACTTTCCTCTGGATGAGGATGCCGACAAAAGCCTTCAGAAAAGTTACGACGGGCTTGCGCTTGAGGCTGGCAGTCACAGCCTGGAGCTGGATATCAACGGCCGTAAGCTGACAGCACTCAGCCACGCGGATGACGTTGTCTGGTTTGATTTTAAAATCCTGTGCGACGGCCCTCGTAGCCAGAACGACTACATCGAGCTGGCTAGGGAGTTCCACGCTGTGATCATCAGCAATGTGCCGGTGTTGGGAAAAGACAAGGACGATCAGGCCCGACGATTCATAAATATGATCGACGAATTTTACGATCGCAACGTCAAGGTTATCATTTCCGCAGAGGCTTCGATTACGGACCTGTATGCCGGCGGGCGGCTTGGGTTTGAGTTTGAGCGCACGGAGTCCCGGTTGCTCGAAATGCAGTCGAGAGAATACCTCGAGGCACCCCACAAGGCCTGATAGGCGTCGGACTGAACGAATTCCAATCCGATAACGAACTACCCCAACGATAGAGAGATCAAGCAATGAGCACAGACAACGTCGTCATCGTCAGCGGTGTGCGCACCCCCATGGGCGGATTCCAGGGCAGTTTGGCTGCGGTTTCCGCGCCGGAACTGGGCGCCGTCAGCATCGCAGAAGCCATTCGTCGTGCCGGCTTGCAGCCAGCGGACGTGCAGGAAGTCATCATGGGTAACGTTCTGCCCGCAGGTCTCAAACAAGGGCCGGCCCGTCAGGCCATGCGCCAGGCCGGGCTGCCTGACAGCACCGGTGCTACTACGATCAATAAGCTTTGCGGCTCTGGCATGAAAGCGGCCATGCTTGCCCATGATGTGATCAAGGCCGGTACGAACGACATTATGGTTGCCGGTGGTATGGAGAGCATGTCGAATGCTCCGTATATTCTTCAAGGTGTTCGCAGTGGCTACCGTATGGGGCCTGGTCAGGCGCCTCAGGACCACATGTTCCTGGACGGCCTTGAAGACGCGGAAACCGGTCGGCTGATGGGGGCTTTCGCTCAGGAAATGGCGGACAAGAAAAGCTATACCCGGGAAGAGATGGACGAATACGCGATTACCTCCCTGACTCGGGCGAAGAAAGCCATCGAGGACGGTTTGCTGAAGGATGAAATCATCCCGGTCACCGTCAAGACCCGCAAAGGCGACGTGGTGGTCGAGGACGACGAACAGCCTCACAACGCCAACATCGAAAAGATCCCGAGCCTTCGTCCGGCGTTCGCCAAGGACGGTACAGTCACCGCTGCTAACGCCTCTTCTATATCCGACGGCGCCTCAGCGCTGGTGCTGATGCGTGAATCGGAAGCTGAGAAGCGCGGTCTGAAGCCGCTGGCACGGATTGTCGCCCATAGTACCCAATCCCAGCATCCGTCGGAGTTTACCTGTGCGCCGGTAGGTGCCATCGAGATCCTGTTTGCCAAAACCGGCTGGACCAAAGATGACGTGGATCTGTTTGAGATCAACGAAGCGTTTGCGATGGTAGCGATGATGCCGATCCGCGAACTGGGCCTGGACCCGGAAAAGGTCAACGTCCATGGTGGCGCCTGCGCCCAGGGCCATCCTGTCGGTTCCACCGGCTCCCGTCTGCTGGTGACGCTGATGCACTCCCTGAAGCATTACGGCAAGAAAAAGGGGGTTGCAGCGCTGTGTATCGGTGGTGGCGAGGCGACGGCAATGGCCATTGAAATGCTGTGATTTGTGCCGGCTGGTTGCATCCAAATTTGTTGACTATAGTGACTCAGTGCGAGGGAAGTCTGCCGTAGAGAGGGGCGTAATCGTAAAATCATACTTTTGACTGATCAAAGCGTTCGATGGCGTTAGCTATAGTGCCAACATCACGAGCACTGTGCATGAAGCCTCCAAACATCGTGAACACCAATAATCAGAGCAGCGACTCAGAACAACAATGGAGTAGCCTTCCAATGACAAGAAAAACACATCAATGGCAGCAGTGGACCAAATTGCCGCTGGCCGTAGCAGTTGCCGCCGGAGTATCCGGGCAGGCAGCTGCCTATTCATTTTATGTGGGGGACATGGAAGCCTCTTTCAACACCACGCTGTCGGCGGGCATTGGCTGGCGTACCGAGTCACAGGACCGACGGTTGATTGCCCAGGGTAACCTGGGGCCTGAATACGCTCCTGGCCAGCCCTTGGCCAACATCGGTGCCTCTACTAACAACTACGATGACGGTAATCTCAATTTCGAGAAAGGGGATACCTATTCCAAGATTGTCAAAGGCAACAGCGAACTGTTCCTGAGCTACGATGTAAACAGTGACACACTGACTCGGGTTGGTGGTTTTGTTCGTGGTCGGTACTGGTATGACTTCGAATTGAAAGATGAGAGCAGAGCGGTTGATCCTGTTGGTCAGCGTCGAGAACTGAACGAAGAGGCCAAAGAATACGCCTCCGGTGCTGAAATCCTTGATGCCTACGTATTTTCCGACTGGTATTTTGGCAATGTCCCGGTCAGCCTGCGCTACGGCAAGCAGGTGTTGAGCTGGGGTGAAAGTACCTTCATTCAGGGCGGCATCAATACCATTAACCCGGTTAACGTACCTGCCTTCCGGGCACCAGGCTCCGAACTGAAGGATGCGCTGTTGCCTGTTGAAATGTTCTACGCGTCGGCGGGTATCACGGAAAACGTGACTGTTGAAGCGTTTGTGCAAGCTGACTGGGAACCGGTTCGCCCAGACGATTGCGGCACGTTCTTTTCCACAAACGACTTCGCTGCTGACGGATGTGGCCCCGTTTTGCTAGCTGGTCAGCTGCCTGATTCTCAGGCGGCGGCGCAGGGGTTCATCGCTCCTCGTCTTGCGGACCGTGAGGCGGATTCCAAAGACCAGTTTGGTGTCGCGCTTCGCTGGTATGTGCCAGCCCTGAACGATTCAGAGCTTGGCTTCTACTACATCAAGTACAACAGCCGTCTGCCGTATGTCAGTGGTCTGGTGAATAACCCTTCTTCACCGAGCGGTTCCCAACAGAACGATGCGAGCAAAGATTTCTCCACATTCCCTAGCTACTTTATCGAGTACCCGGAGAACATCAATCTGTACGGTATAAGTATCAACACCACAACCCCCGGTGGCTGGTCTCTGGGCGCTGAATATAGTTTCCGTGACAACGTACCGCTGCAGTGGAACGCATTTGAGCTGATATATGGCGGCCTTCAGAAGAGAGGGCCAAATGACGAAATACTGAGTCTTCTTGAAAAGCAACGCCTTGAGGAGTCGGGAGGCGCCAACTTGGCTGGCACAGCAGTTGATGGCTATGACCGCTTCAATGTCTCACAAGCTCAGTTCACGCTCATCAAGTTTTTTGATCAAGTTATGGGCGCAAGTCGCCTATCTCTGATTACAGAGTTTGGTGCCACATATGTTCATGATTTGCCGGATACCGACGAGGCAAGATATGGTCGCTCGGGAACGTTCGGTGTTGGAACGATTCCATCTGCGTCTGGTGATCTTTGTGAGGGTGCTGGTGGCAATCCGCCAGAAAATATTAACGTCAGCTACTGTAACAATGAAGGCTTCACCACATCGTTCTCTTGGGGCTATCGTACCCGTCTGGTCTGGGATTATCTGGACGCAATTGCCGGTATCAACCTGTTTCCGCAGTTGGCCTGGAGTCACGATGTACAGGGTTATGCACCATCCCCGGGTGGTAACTTTAGCGAAGGTAACAAGGCCATTGGCCTGTCGCTGCAAGGGGTTTACCAGAACCGTATAACCGGTAATATCGGTTACACAAACTTTTTCGGTGGCAAGCCGTATAACGAGTTGACCGACCGTGATTTCGTGAGTGCGAGCATTTCCTACTCATTCTGATTCGGCCTGAATTCGTTTAACGAGGTAATTTAAATGAAACTGAACAAGAAGCTACTGGCCACTGGCATCCTGTCCGCCACGTTGATTGCGGGTAACGCCTTTGGCGCGGTTTCCGCACAGGAGGCGGCCAAGCTCGGTGACTCGCTTACGCCAATGGGCGCTGAGAAAGCGGGTAACGGGGGCGCAATTCCAGCCTGGGATGGCGGTCTGACGACGCCTCCTGCCGGGTACAAAGACGATGGTATCTACGTGAACCCGTTCCCGAATGAACAGCCGAAGTTCACGATCAACCAGAGCAACGTTGACGAGTATGCGGAAAATCTGTCTCCCGGACAGGTCGCAATGATCAAGCGTTATGACGATTACGTCATGCCGGTATACGAGACTCACCGTTCCGCCGCATACCCGGAACAGGTCATGAAGGATACCGTTGACAATGCCACGAGTGTGGAACTGATCAAGAGTGGTAACGGCCTGGGTAATTACCAGACGGCTACGCCATTCCCGATTCCGCAGAACGGCCTGGAAGTTATCTGGAATCATATCACCCGTTATCGCGGTGGTTCCGTCCAGCGCAACGTGGGGCAAGTGACTCCGACGGAAGACGGTGCCTTCAGCGTTGTGAAATTCCAGGATGAACTGACGTGGAAAACCTATCTGGAGGACTATGAGGCGGGACAGGATCCTAACGTTCTGTTCTACTTCAAGCAGGCTATTACTGCGCCAGCGCGACTGGCCGGTAACGTACTGCTGGTTCACGAAACCATCGACCAGGTTGAGGAACCGCGTCGCGCGTGGGTATACAACGCCGGTCAGCGCCGGGTTCGTCGCGCACCGCAGGTAGCTTATGACGGCCCGGGTACCGCTTCAGACGGCATGCGTACCTCCGACAACTTCGATATGTTCAACGGTGCGCCTGATCGTTACAGCTGGGAGTTGGTTGGCAAGAAGGAAATGTACATCCCTTACAATTCCTACAAGCTGGTGGACCGTGACCTGGATTATGACGAGATCATCAAGGCCGGTCATATCAACCAGGACCTGACCCGCTATGAGCTGCACCGTGTCTGGCACGTGCGTGCCACCCTGAAGGACGGTGAGCGTCATATCTATGCCCAGCGTGACTTCTACATCGATGAAGACTCCTGGCAGGCGGCGGTGATTGATCACTACGATGGTCGCGGAGAGCTTTGGCGTGTGGCAGAAGCGCACAGCATGCAGTTCTACGATCAGATTGTTCCCTGGTACGCCATTGAAACCCTGTACGATCTGTTGTCTGGACGGTATCTGGTTCTGGGTTTGACCAACGAAGAGTCCAACCCTTACGAGTTCGGTGTTGAACGCATGTCACGTGACTACACACCCGCTGCTCTGCGTCGTGCAGGTACGCGGTAAGTCACCGTTATTCGGGAGCAATCCCGGCTGACTGGAAAGCGGCGGGCCCTTGGGTCCGCCGCTTTTTTATTAAAGTCTTTGAATTTCCTCAAATGTTAGGAATTTGCCGGTATTTCGTTATCTTGCCGTCAAATTTTTGCAGCCTACCCCCGATTTGGTTTAACCTCTCCCTACTAATACTAAAGGCGTACCCGATGCAGGGCGCTGCAGCAACGACAAAGCAGAGATCACATTTGCCGGATAAGGGCCCATCGGGCTCATAGATTCCGGGCTTTCAACGGGGCAAAGAGTGAAACCATTCGATGATGGCCGTGCGGCCAACGATGAGTTCCAGTCAACACTAGGCGGCACTCATCGTGGCGAGTTGATCAGGGATTTGTTGCGCCAGCGGGTACGGATGCCGGAGCCCGTTCCGAATTACCTCAAAAGGCCAGCGCTGACCGAGAAACTGACCGCGGCAATAACACCGGGCTCGGTCCTGTTGCTTGAGGCACCGTCCGGTTATGGCAAAACCCATGCCCTGAGTGCGGCGTTCCGTGAAACCTCCCGTAGCCCCGACACCCTCCGATGGCTGGCTCTGACCGGACAGGAGAACGATTCCGGGCGCCTGTTGGCCTTGCTTGAAATTGCGCTGACACCGCCCGGTGCCACCTCACGACCGTCCGGGCAACAAAAAGCCTCCAGCAATACGGATGCGCTTGCCCTGCTATTGTCCGATGCTCACTGGAGCGACCCGGACCGCGACAGCGTGCTCGTGATTGATAACGTTGGCACTGTCGCCAATCCGGCTGCCATCGCCCTGCTGCAGCAGCTCGTTGAAAACATTCCTTCTGGTCTGGCGTTGGTGATGGTGTCCAGAAAACCGCCGCCATTTGAAACCCACACGTTCGAACTGGAAGGCCGATTCAACAGAATCGGCGCGGATTCCCTTGAGTTGACACGGTTGGAGACTTTTGAATTCTTTCACGCTGCGATCAACCGTAATCAACTGACCACGGTCGCTGTGGAGCATTTGTATTCGTTGACTGAGGGATGGATTACGCCTTTGGGGTTGTACCAGCGGGAATTGGACTCCGCGCCGGAATCCCGATTGCCGATACAGGAAACCTTCAGTGTTGAGCGTTTCCTCAGAGATGCCGTGCTGATCCATTTAACGCCTGGCCAGCAGCGTTCACTGAGGATCATGGCGGAGATGGAGATCGTCTCGGACGAACTGTTCCTGTCATTGGCTGACGCAGGGTGTGACCATGCCTTTCGGCCCTCTGCCGCTGCGGAAAGCGGTATCCCGCTGCGTCCATTGCCGGGTCGCGGGCGCTGGCTCCGCCTGAATCCTTTGCTGCACGACTGGTTACAGACACCGGCCCTCGATGAGTCGCAGGAGCGTGCCCTGAAAGCCAGTCGCTGGTTTAGTGACCGTCATCAGTTTCCCGAGGCACTGCGTTATGCGTTGGTCAGCGGTAGTCTTGAGGAGTCGGTCCGGATAGCCTCTGAAGGCTCAGAGGCTTTGCTGATTGGGCAGGATACCGCGTCATTGCTTCGGCTTCGCCGGTCATTGCCGTCGGGGCTGCTGGAGAAAAGCGCGCGCCTGAAGATTGTCTACGGTTGGGTCCATGCCATCGGTGGTCAGTTCAGGCAGGCAAGAATGTTGATCAACGATCTCGATAATGGCGAGCGTCCCGAACTTGCTGGCCGGGTCGATGCGCTCAGGGCTTTTATTCTCCGCGGCGAGGGCAGTGTTGATGAGGCCCTGATGGTCGCAGACAGAGCTCTGCAGGCGGAGGAGTTGTCTACTCAGGGCCAGCTGGTGACGCAGCTGGTTCGTTCCAGTGCGCTATGCGCCGCCGGCAAATTTGGCGATGCCCGGGAGGCCAACCGCATTGCCGCAAGGCTGGCTCGAGAGGCTGGAGACGCTGGTTCGGAAGTTCTGGCAGTCTATGCCCACGCGCGGATCGAGCTGGGTAAGGGATCGTTGAAGCACGCAGAGCAACTGCTGCGCACCGGTCTGGATACCGCCATGAACGAGTCATCGCGGCCCGCACGTGTTGGCGAAACACGCCTACAGCTAAATCTGGTGATGGTGCTTTGGCACCAGGGACGGCAGGCGGAAGCAGACCGCCTCTTGGTGACCTGTATCCGCCATGCAGAGCAAACCCGCGATCTTGGGTTACTGCTGGCCATGGCGCTGAGGGTGTTGATTTGTCGCACCCAGAATCGGATGGACGATGCGTTCGCCTGGATTGGTCGTGCCGAGCGAACCATGCAGTCGTGGCAGGTCGACGAGTCCGTCTATGTGCCTGTGCTTGAGGCTCTGAAAATCAGCGGCTGGCTGGCATTGGGTCAGACAGACACGGCGGCACAGGCTATGGAGCGGCTCAAGCCATGGCGGGACGTGAATTGCGTGCCGGAAATGTTCCCGATGATGCCCGGCATGCTGCAATGCCTGCAGGCGAGGATCGAACTTGCGCGGGGGGATGACATCAAGGCCGCTGAAACCGTCAGGAACATTCGGGACAACGGCGACGAGACATTGCCTTTCGGTTTGGACTTATATTCCAGGCTGCTGGAAAGTGTCCTTAGCTGGCGCCAGAAAGGCCCTGCTGCTGCCCAGAAAATACTGACCGCCACTATAGCCATGGCAGGAGAGGAGCACTACATCAGCCCCTTCGCGGAGCTGAGGGGAGAGCTTCAGGAGCTGCTTGAGAAAACCTGGCCCCAACTGCCGGATACACCATTTGTCGGCGCAATAGGAAGGCTGTACGGCCTCACCGACATGAAAGAGCATGCGTCTCTGGCTGAACCCATCAGCGACCGGGAGCAGGGGGTGCTTGAGCTGATTGCCCAGGGGTTGTCGAACCAGGACATTGCTGACCGCCTTCACATCTCCTTGCACACGGTCAAAACCCATGCTCGTCGTATCAACGCCAAGCTTGAGGTGAAGTCACGCACGCAGGCCATCGTCCGTGCCCGCGAATTAGGGCTGCTGTAGCGGCGCGCTACAGCCCAGCACTCAGGCTGAACGCTTCAGTTCGTCTATAAGCGCATCCTTTTCTTCCCATACCTGGCTTACCCAACGCTGGAAGTCCGCCCGTGTTTCACGGTTGTTTTCGTAGTCCATGCCCAGGAAACGGTGTGGAATTTCCCGCGTTCGAATATCAACCACAATCCGTTGGATTCGCCCGCACAGGTAATCCCAGATGCCGGATTTGCCATCCGGATACACGATGGTCACATCCAGCATGGTGTGCAGGGACTCCCCCATGGCTTCCAGTACAAAGGCTGTACCCCCTGCGCGAGGCCTCAGCAGGTGTTTGTAGGGCGAATTCTGACTTTGGTGTTTGGCCGGTGTGAGCCGTGTACCTTCCATGAAGTTGAAAATGGTCACCGGTGTATACCGGAACTTCTCACAGGCGGCTCGAGTGGCTTCCACGTCCTTGCCCTTCAATTCCGGACGCCGGGCTATCTGCTCCTTGGTGTGGCGTCGCATGAAGGGGAAGTCCAGCGCCCACCAGGCCACGCCCAGTAAGGGTACCCAGATCAATTGCTGTTTGAGGAAAAATTTCAATAGCGGGATGCGGCTGTTCAATACGTGTTGGATGGCCGGAATGTCGGCCCAGCTCTGATGGTTGCAGGTGACGAAGTACCAGTGTTCGCGGCTCAGGCCCTCAGCGCCGCGGACATCCCACTCGATGTTGTGAAGTACGTCAGCCAGCACATTGTTGAAGCCAATCCAGAACCACGCGATGCGGTTCAGAACGATGGTGCAGCCTTTGCGAACCGAAGGCGTCGGGATCAACAACTTGATCACGGCAAACACCATCAGGATCGGGAATAGCCAAAGGGTGTTAAGAACAATACAAAGCACTGCGAGCACACCTTTGACGGGTGCGGGCAAGAACCTGGACATTGACCGATGTCTCCGGAATACGATTTAGCTTGGTTGTGTGATGGCGGTGTCAGCCTTCGCTACTGGTTTCGTCAGCGGTGGTGGCACCGGGCAACAGTGCCTGCTCCTGTTTTGCCGCAGCCAACTCCAAGAGTTCCTGGGAGTTAGCCCCCTGAACAATAGCCTGGAAGTCGTCATCATAATAATCCAGGTTGTTGTGGCGGATCATGTTTCTAATCTCCTCCACATAATCTTCACCGCGCTCGGAATACCCCAGCAAACCGGCAGCAAGGCTTGGACCACTGGCGATATCATCACGATTACGGGCTTTCAGGCGAATGTCCCTGAGCAACTGGTAGGTTGGATGGCGATTCAGATTCTGGATGTACGAACGCACAGATCGGTAAGGCGAGGAGAAGCTTGCCACTTCATGACTGGCACCCTCAACTCGTCCCCGGGGCACCAGACCGCAGCCCTGCGAGAAACACCATTGTCCGAACAGGTTGTTGCCTCTACGTGCAAAACGGGAGGTGCCCCAAGCGGATTCATTGGCGGCCTGAGCCAGCACCAGCGAGGGCGGAATCACATCGAGGCGGTTTTTCAGGCGTCGGAACATGGTTTCGCTGCCGGGTTCTTCATCAACCCTCAAGCGCTCGGCCTGGCTTTTCAACCAGGAAAGTTCCGATTTGCTGAGTTCGTCCTTGCCGGCCAGGCTGTCGAGGTAATCACGCTCGATCAGAATACGGGAGTTTGCCAGCACGATACGTGGATACAGGAACGAGAAAAACGCGGCTTTCTTCTCGGTGGTATCACGGTAGGCAGAGAAATCCGGCAAGTCCGCTCGTGACCAGCCAGGGAGTGAAGGCAGTTTGGCCAGGGCGACATCCGAGTCCTCGGCGTCGCGGTCGTGGTCTGGGTCAGGAGTGTGCAGTATGCCCCACAAACCAAAAACCATCAGCGGAACTATCAACCACAGTGCCCGGATACCAGAAGACATAAAACCTCTCGTTACAATCGATATGACAGCAATTATAACAGGTTATACGCCAACGTCGCCCGGGTGGTTTGCTGCCCGCTAATCTGGCAGGCGTGTCGCCATGAGCAACCCCAGTACCTCTTCCTGGCCCTCTGTCTGCCTGAGTTGCAGGAAAAACTGATCCTGATCGCTGGTGAAAAAGCCGTCCAGCGTCAGGCTGCCCGCACTAAACGTTGCAGCCCCGGTGTTGCTGGCCGTGTACGCCAGGGATACCGTTCCGGGTGACTGTGCCTGCGGAGTGGAGACAGATTCGGCATTGACTTGATGGACAACCTCGAGTGTCCGGCCCTCCAGACGGGCGCTGCCGGAAGATTCAATCACCAGCAGGGCGTTATCGAAATGCGTCAGCCGGTTGCTGGCCTGCTCCATTCCCACCCCCACGCCCTGAAGGCGGTAGCGCCCCTGGCTGGGTGGAGAGGCATTGGCTTGCTCGGCAGCCACCAGAATTCCATCACCAATGGCGTTGGTGTCCAGGTTGAAAGCCATCATCGAACCGTTCGGCGTTGATGCGCCGACGGCGATGTCCGGCTTCTCATCCAGGCCGGAGGCACTGTCGCGGTCCAGATTCAGGCGCCCGTTACTGACGATACGGTTTCCACTGTTTGGGTCGTAAACCCGGGACTGACGCTCACTGATGACCCAGTTGGCGTCCCGTTGGCCGGGGTTGTCTGCCGGCACGGACACAGTGACGTTCCCCGTGTTGTCCCTGCGCAGGGAGGTGGTCGCCATGGCCTGGGTGACGGATGGGCCACTGATCTGCCAGTTTCCCACGCCGGCTTCTACCACGAAGGGCTGGTTCTCATCGCCCATGCGGGTGGACAGGTAAGCCACGTTGTAGTTGCGGCCATCCAGTTTCTGGCGCTCGAATCCTTCTTTCCTGAGCAGGTTCAGTTCAAACACGGACAGGTAGTGATCTTCCAGTGTCCGCTCGCGCTTCAATTCACCGCTCTCCGAGCGAAGTTCAATCGCTTTCCCGGCGCTGAAATACCCACTAAGGACTCGATCGGGCTGTTCGGTGCCGCCACCGACGTATGCGCTCATGAAATAGGGGTTGCGGGTCCAGCCGATGATCCGGGAGCTACCACGGCCGGTGATGCTCTGGTAAAGGGCGCGGCCGGCCAGCAGGCGGGTTTCGTCCTCCACGGTGGCTGCGCCAGGCGAGGATGAGTGGGTATTCAGGTCCCAGGCCGGGCGGTCGAAGAACTCGTTGCCATCGGCATGTATCAGGGCCCGGCGATCATAGGGGATATCGCTGGCCAGGTTGGTGACTCGAATATTGAAGGCGTCGAGGGAGGTTAACGTCATGCCCGGGTAAACATAGCCGGTACCGTTCTGGTCGGTTGTGGTTTCCTCGCGGGCGATCCGCACGCCCCATTGGCCGGAGCCGGCAATGCTGGACTCGAGAAACGTTTGCCCCAATTCGACGCCCCAGAACACTGAATTGTAGTTCGCGGCGCTGGCTTCTATCTTGCCGGAGGAGCTTTCTCCCAATAGTGCATAATCGGCCATAGCGTCCACATATCGGGCGAAATCTCCCCGTTCCTCTAGCAGGTCGAGTGCTCCGTCGACATCCAGATTGCCGGGGATATCGATTTCAAAATCATGGACCTGATCGGCGAGCGTGGGCCAGACGTACTTGTTCAAGCACAGTGAGCCATTGACGTCGTTCACACAGTCCATGATCTGGGAGAACTCGCCGGAGCTGTAGAGGTCCAGCGAGTTGGTCACGAGGTACTCCGAAAACGGGTTCACTTTCACGTCCCGGTCTTCATCGGCCGCCAGTGATCGCATGCGGCTGTTGCCATAAGTGGCTTCGATAACGACATTGGGTCCTATCGGTTGTCCATTCTCAAAACGGATGACGGTTCGCCCGCTGTCTTCCCGGCGGGACCGAGTCTCTACAGAGCCGAGCTCGCGGAGGGTCTGATCGGTCAGGTAAACCCGAATGGTGTCGGGCTCCACAATCCTTAGGTTGCGGCGCGTCAACTCACCACCTGGTGCAACGGATTCCGGCACCTCCATGGTAATCCGTACTTCATCTTTGGCCAGGCCGGACGCATTGTTGGAATCGCCGGTTGAGCCGGGCGTGAAGTCATCGATCGCGTTTTTTGTCGGCGGGAAGCTGTTTCCCCGGCCTGCCACGTCGTCGTTCGCGTCGCCACTACCGTCACAGCCGATCATCAACGTAACAGTGGAAAGAGTGAATACAGCGGTGAAGGTCCGTGCAGCTAGGTGAAACATAGGGTTGTCCATGCCAGATAAAACGTTCCAGAAGCGTGAGCCAGAAGTCTATCAAGTTGGCAAGGCACAAAGAGTGAGGAAGGGCACGAAATGGGGAGCGGTAACCCCGCCCTGGTAGAGGCGGGCAGGGTTACTCTGCGGAATCAGGACCTGATCAGAAGAAGATCTTCATGCCGGCCATCACGCCTTCATCCAGGTTCAAGTCACCACGACCGTCAAAGTCGGTATTCAGGTAGCGGTAACCGGCAAACACCTCGGCGTTGCGGATAACACGGTAGCTGCCGCGAAGCTCAAGGCTGGTGAGGTCATCGGAATCGCCAAAGGCAAGGATGCTGGGCGCGTAGTGAAGCCCGCCGGTGAATGACAACCCGGGTACGTTGGGTACATTCACGGTGGCAAAGCCGCCGAGAGCCACGGCGCCGCCGTCCAGCCGATCATCATCCCATCCGAAGGCGCGAACACCAATGCCCGCTGTGGTGGGCAGGTTGCCAATGGCGGTGCGGCCCTGGGCGTGGAAATCCACGTTGCCGATGTGACGGCTGCCTTCGTGATAGGTATAGCCGGTGCCGACCTGGATGTCGGAATTGGTGCCGAAGAAGTTGACCTGGCCCTTGACCGAGTCGTTGGTCAGGCTCAGGTCCACATCGGAGGCGTATACAGGTGCTGCCGCAAGTGACAGAACGATAAGGGGAATTCGGGACGCTTTCATTCTTCGACCTTCTTAATGTTTGAATGTAACCGCCGGAATGTTAACGGTCCGGCCCAAGTGGCTCAACTTAAAACGGGTTAAGGGCGGGTTAATGCGGGCGATCAATGGGTGGTTGTGTCGCCGCCCTGATCCAGATCGTCGGGGGACGCATTTTCTGCGGGAACACGATATTCCTCATTGGCCCAGGCGCCCAGATCAATCAGTTTACAGCGTTCGGAGCAGAAAGGGCGAAACGGGTTATTCTCATTCCATTCCGCGGACTTTTTACAGGTGGGACATTCTACGTTCATGGTGGCCTTGTGTCGGGTATTCAGGTGGATGCGGAGGCTTGGCAGTATTGTTCCAGAACCGCCCGCAACATTTCAATATTGACCGGCTTTGCAACAAACGAGTCCATGCCTGCCTCGCGGCAGCGCTCTTCATCCTTTTCCATAGCGCTTGCAGTCAGCGCCACCACAGGTACCCGATTACGGTTGTGGTCCTTCTCCCATTGGCGCAGGCGGCGAGTGGCCTCGAAACCATCCACCCGGGGCATCACACAATCCATGAAAATCAAATCAAAGGGGTGCCATTGCCAGAGACTGGAGGCGGCTTCGCCGTCATTCGCCGTCATCACATCACAGCCCAACTTTTCCAGCAGCCGGCGGGTGAGGGTGCGGTTGACCGGGTTATCTTCCACCAACAGAACTTTCATGCGGCCGCAGGGTAATTCCTGGCGGCGGGTATTGTCACTGACGGCTTGCAGGGAAAACCGGGTCAGGAAGCGACGTTCGTTACGGACGGAATCCGAAAACAGTTGGTGCAGGATAGGGGTCAGGCACGATTCCCGCAGGGACTTGCTCAGGAAGGCATCGGCGCCGGCCTGCCGGAAGTGCTCTGCATCCCCCCGCTGGGGGTTGGACGACAGAATCAATAGCCGTGTATGGCCCCATTCCGGGTTGCTACGGATCTGTCGGCACAACAGGTCACTGTCCATATCCGGTACAAACCCGTCCAGCACCAAGGCATCAAAGGGCTTGTGGTTGTCCGAGGCCAACCGCAATGAGGTCAGTGCCTCGCCGGCGGATTTCACTGCTTCGATATCCAACTCGTGGCGCGAAAGCATTTCCAGGGTGATCTTGCGGGACAGTTCATAGGAGTCCACCACCAGAATGTGCCGCCCGCGGATCATGCTGGTATCCGGTCGACCGCGGGCGGCGCTCTCTGGCGCAACCTGCAGGCTGAGCTCCATCCAGAAGGTGGAGCCCTCGCCGGGTTTACTCTCAAGGTCCAGTGAGCCGTCCATCAACTGAACCAGCTGGCGACAAATGGTCAGGCCCAGGCCTGCACCCGGCAATTGTCGCTGAAAACGCTGACCGAGCTGAACGTAGGGCTCGTACACCAGCGGTATGTCCTCGGGGTTGATCCCCACGCCCGTGTCTTCAACCGCCACCCGAAGTCGTACGTTGTTATCCCGCCGACCCAGCACCTCGATGCTGATCAGCACGTGCCCGGAGTCGGTAAACTTGATGGCGTTGGATGTCATGTTGAGCAGAATCTGCCTCAGCCGTACCGGATCCCCTTTCAGGGCCCAGGGCAGGTTCTCGTCAATTCGCAGTTCCAGCGCCAGACCCTTTTCCCGAGCCCGTGCGCCAAGCATGTGCACCAGATCATTCAGGGTGTCGCGAAGGTCAAAGGGAATGTCATCCAGCACCAGCTTGCCGGCTTCCATACTGGAGATGTCCAGCAGGTCATTGATAATGGCCGACAACCCCTCCGAAGCGTTGAGCAGGGTGTGGACATATTCCCGCTGGTCCTGATCGAGGGGGGTATCTGACAGGAGATTAGCGTAGCCCAGCACCGATTGCAGCGGAATGCGCAACTCATGGCTGACGTTGGCCAGGAACTGATTCTTGGCATGGTTTGCCCGCACGGCTTGATCTCGTTCATCCTGGGATTGGATGGAGGTCTGGCGCAGGGAGCGGGTGTCTTCCAGCAGCTGCAGGCGCATGGTGTTCAGCGCCTGTTCCAGCTCACTCAGTTCGTCACCCCGCTTTGGGGGCTTGCGGCGGAGCCTCAGCGGTTCAATCAATGCGTCCAGGTTAAGCCGGGCGGCGTAGTCGGCAATCGATTCCAGGTGACGGGAAAGGGTGAGCCGAACAATGACCAGAAGCCCGAGAGTGCCCAGCATCACGATCATCGACTGGAACAGCAGTGTGAGCAGCGCCCGGTCCATCAACTCGTTGTAGACGGTTTCCACAGACGACGTCACCGTCAAGGTGCCCATGGCTTCCGGGTTGTTGAAGGACGCGCGATTGAACACCAGGGGGAAGGATTGGCTGATCACCCGGCCATCCGGATAGGTACCCGTGTTGAACTCCTCGCCAGCGGCTGTGATCACCCGGGCATGCTGGATAACCGGAATGGCGCGCATGTCATCTAGGCTGTTGGCAACCTCGCTGTAGTTCATCAACCAGAGGTTGTTGCTCATACTGCCGGCAACCAGTTCCGCAGCGCGTTCCTGGGTGCTGCGCAACTCTTCGGTTCTGCGCTCAAACTCGCCAATCATCTGAACGCCGGTGGCAGCCAGCGACAGGATCAGGCTGAACAACAGAACATATACCAGCAGCCTGGCAGCCAGTGGCCGTACACCTATTCGTCTGAATAACCGGATCGGAGGCAAGGCACGCATTCCCTGTGTCGAAAAATCAACCGATCTGCAGTTTAACAGACCGTTAGCACTTCGACACGTTCCTGTGATTCATCATGGACAAAGCGGAAGCGCACGTTCAGATCGTACAAATGCGCTCCGTATATCCGTTCTTCATCCCGGCCACGCCGGAACGACGGGCGAGGGTCGTAGCTCACCACATCTTCTATCAAGTCTCGGAAATCTGGATACTGATCCGCTGGCAAGGCTGCGAGCTGTTGGTCAGCCTCATCCAGGAACACTACCGGTAGACGATCGGTCGGTGCGGACTCCGCCCAACCCAGGGTGGCTTCCGGCACTGAATCTGCAAATGGCAGATAGGGCTTGATGTCCAGGATGGGGGTGCCGTCGATAAGATCGTGGTCCCCAATCCGCAACACCAGGCGACCGCCCGCGTCCCGCGTCAGTCCTTCGTTTCTCACGACTGAAAGCCCCAGGCTGTTGGGGCGGAAAGGTGACCGGCTGGCGAACACACCTATCTTTTTGTTGCCTCCCAGCCGGGGTGGCCGAACCACCGGCCGCCATTCCGCCCGTACCGCCTCATGGAACTGGAACGTCAGCCACAGGTGACTGGCTGTCTCCAACCCCCGGAACGCATCCTCGCGATCGAAGGGCGATTGGATGATCAGGTCAGCGTGGGCAAAGCGGGTCAGTCCTGGTTGTCGGGGTACACCAAACTTGTCCCGGAAGCAGGAACGGGTAATAGCGATGGGGGTCAGCGTCAAGGCATCAACGGCGGGGCGGGAGGGGTGTCGGCTCATAGACACTAGCGCCCAAAGGTTGCCAGGAACGTCTGGTGTAACTGTTCAACCTGACGCTCAACATCCATCATAGCCAGATTGTTGTCCACCACGTCGTCGGCTTTTCGGAGTCGTTGTTCTCGCGGCATCTGAGCGGCGATGATGCGTTCAACCTGCTCTCTGTCGTTGGCATCCCTGGCCATGGTTCTCTGGATCTGCACATCGACCGGCACATCCACCACGACGACTTTCTCGACCAGCTCATGCTGGTCGGTTTCCAACAACAAAGGCGACACCAGAAGTACATAGGGTAGGGAATAGTTAACCGGACGCAGTTGCCGCATCAGTTCCTCACGGATCACCGGGTGCAACAGCCCCTCCAGCCAGGTGCGTTCCTCCGGCGCATCGAATACGATTCTCCTCAGCGCCGCACGGTCCAGGCCACCACCCGGCAGCAGGATCTCCTGCCCAAAATGCTCCGCAACCTTTTCAAGGGCCGGCGTGCCGGGTTCGACGACTTCGCGGGCAACATCATCCGCATCCACCCAGTGCACTCCCAGCGCTCCGAACAGCCGCGCGACCGTGGATTTGCCAGAACCGATTCCGCCGGTAAGGCCTACGACTGCCATTCAAACCCCCAGATAGGTAAACCAGGCTGCCTGAATTTCTGCCCCAAACCAAAGGCAGAGCAAACCCGCTGCCGCCAAATAGGGCCCGAACGGAATTGGCACTTCGCGGCCGTGCTTGCGGAATACCATCAAACTAATCCCCACAACGGCACCGACCAAAGACGACAACAAAATCACCGCCGGCAGCAATTCCCAGCCCAGCCAGGCGCCCAGCGCCGCCAATAACTTGAAATCGCCGTGGCCCATGCCCTCCTTGCCGGTTACCAACTTGAACAGCCAGTACACCGACCACAGTGACAGATAGCCTGCCACCGCGCCCCAGAAGGCACTGCTGAAATCCGTCAGCACGCCGAAGTAATTCAGGATTAGCCCCAGCCACATGAGGGGCAGTGTCATGCTGTCTGGCAACAACTGGGTGTCGAAATCGATCACCGTCAGCGCGATCAGCACCCAAACCAGTAGCAGCGACCATAGTGCAGCTTCAGACGGCCCCATGACCAGAATGGTCACCACCGAAAACAGCGCGGTAATTGCCTCAATCATTGGGTATCGCGGTGAAATGCCCGTTTTGCAGGACGCGCACTTGCCGCCCAAAACCAGGTAGCTGATGACCGGGACGTTTTCCCAGGCGCGAATGCTGTGGCCGCAAGAAGGGCAGGTGGAGGCAGGTTTGGAGAGCGTAATCGGCTCATCGTTCTTGCGTTGCTCGTCTGATAGCTCCAGGAACTCTTCGCATTGGCAGCGCCAGTCCTGCTGCATCATCTTCGGCAGGCGAAGGATCACCACATTCAGGAAGCTACCGATGCAGAGGGAGAAGAAAATGACTGCGGTATAGAGAAGCCAGGGCGTGGCCAGGAACGTATCAACGGAAATCATCAAAACTCTCAATCTGTGCCATTAAAGCCCCCCTCCCATTGCGGAAGAGGGGTGGGGAGAGGGGTTGGTGAGAGGAAGGGCGTGATCAGCCAACCACCTGACCCATCTGGAAGATCGGCAGGTACATAGCGATGATCAAGCCGCCTACGAGTACGCCCAGTACCGCCATGATGATCGGCTCCAGCAGGGCTGTGAGGTTGTCGACCATGTCATCCACCACCGCTTCGTAATGGACGGCGACTTTCTCCAGCATTTCATCCAGGTTACCGGATTCTTCACCAATGGCAGTCAATTGCACTGCCATAACCGGGAACACATCCTGTTGGCGCATGGTGGCCTGTAATTGGGTACCGCTCGAAACATCGTTTTTTATTCGCTGGATAGCATCCCGATAAACGGCGTTGCCGGTCGCGCCGGCAACGGAGTCGAGCGCATCAACGAGCGGAACACCAGCCGCAAAGGTCGTGGAAAGTACGCGCCCAAACTTGGCAACGGCCGACTTATCCAGGATTTCGCCCACAACGGGCAGTTTCAGCACATATTTATCGACGAGATCCGAGAATTTCTGAGATCGTCGAATAGCTTCCTTGAACAGAAAGATAGTGCCGACAATGCCGAGTAAAACCACAAACCACCAAGTCTGAAGCCATTCCGACAACCGGACCACCATCTGCGTAAATACTGGCAGGTCTGCACCAAAGCCTTTAAACAAGCTTTCGAACTGGGGTACCACTTTTACCAGCAGGATGGCCGTTACGACGATAGCGACCACAACAATAGCAGCAGGGTAGGTCATCGCTTTCTTTACTTTTTTCTTAAGAATTTCAGTTTTCTCAAGATATGTGGCGATGCGGTCCAGCATGCTTTCCAGTGCACCGGCCTTTTCGCCGGAATCCACCAGGTTGCAGTACAGGTCGTCAAAATGCCTGGGATACTTCCGCAGGGCGCCGGCGAAACTGGTGCCCGAGGAAATATCGTTGCGGATGTTGGTAACCAGCTCTTGAAGGCCCCTGTTCTCAAGGCCGTCAGCCACAATATCGAAACTCTGAACCAGCGGAACACCAGCCTTCATCATGGTGGCGAGCTGGCGAGTAAGCATGGCGATGTCGAAAGGCGTGATCTTTTTGCTGCCGCCAAACAGGGGTTTTGGTTTCTTCTTCACCTTGTCTGGAATAATGCCCTGCTTACGCAACTGGGCCTTCACCAGAGCCAGGTTGGTGCCAGACACCTCGCCCTTGGTTTTGTTGCCCTTGCGGTCTTTGCCTTCCCAGACGAACGCCTGAAGTTTCTCTGCTTTCTCTGCCATGCTTAATCCTTCGTCACGCGGTTGGCTTCCTCAAGACTGGTCACGCCCTCAATGACTTTTTTAAGGGCAGACTGCCGCAAGTTCGGGAAGCCTTCGGCCTGTGCCTGCTTTGCAATTTTAATCGAACTGGCTTCTTCCATAATCATGTTCGCCAGCTCCTCGGTAATCTTGACCACCTCGTAAATCCCGACGCGGCCTTTATATCCACCATTGCATTTATCACAGCCCTTGGGACGGTACAACGTGAACCCTGTATCAATTTGTTCCTGTGTGAACCCCTCCGCTAAAAGCACGTCTTTGGGGATGTCGGCCGGTTGTCTACAAGAGTTACAAAGCCGGCGGCCCAGGCGCTGGGCGATAATCAGGCTCACCGACGTGGCGATGTTGAAGGAGGGGACCCCCATGTTCATCATACGAGTTAGCGTTTCCGCCGCGCTGTTGGTGTGCAGGGTCGAGAGCACCAGGTGCCCTGTTTGCGCCGCTTTGATAGCAATGTTGGCCGTTTCCAGGTCGCGAATCTCACCCACCATGATGATGTCCGGGTCCTGGCGGAGGAAGGCTCTCAATGCCTCCGCAAAGCCGAGGCCCACCCTGGTATTGACGTTGACCTGGTTGATGCCTTCCAGGTTGATTTCCGCAGGGTCTTCGGCTGTGGAGATGTTCCTTTCTGGTGTGTTCAGTATGTTCAGGCCGGTATAAAGGGAAACCGTCTTGCCTGAGCCGGTGGGCCCCGTCACCAGTATCATTCCCTGTGGCTGCTCAAGGGCGTCCAGGTACAGTTGTTTCTGTTCTTCCTCATAACCCAAGACATCGATGCCGAGCTTCGCCTGACTTGGGTCCAGAATTCGCAGAACGATCTTTTCTCCCCACAGTGTCGGCAGGGTATTGACCCGGAAGTCGATGGCCTTGGTCTTGGACAGCTTCATCTTGATCCGGCCGTCCTGGGGGACCCGGCGCTCCGAGATATCCAGCTGCGCCATGATTTTTACCCGGGCAGAAATCTTCGGGGCCAACTTGATGGAGGGTCGCGACATTTCTTTCAGAATGCCGTCGGTGCGGTATCGAACCCGATAGGTTTTCTCATAGGGTTCAAAGTGAACGTCCGAGGCCCCCCCGCGAATGGCGTCAAGAAGCATCTTGTTCACGTACTTCACGATGGGGGCATCGTCTACTTCGCTCGTCGCGGCAACGGCATCGTCTTCCTGGTCGCCGCCCTCCGTTTCAACGCCTTCAAGGTCGGCGTCATCCAGATCACCCATCGACGTATCGTGGGACTCAAGATACTTGTCGATGGCTTCCCGGAGCTTGGCGTCGTCAACCAGGATGGCGTCTGTACTCAGGCCGGTATTAAACTTGATTTCGTCCAACGCCTGGATGTTGGTCGGGTCGGAGACCGCAATAAACAGCCGGTTCCCACGTTTATAGAGCGGCAGGGCATTGTGTTTTCGTATCAGTTTTTCGTCTACGACCTTATCGGGCATCATCTCCGGCATAAAGGCGTTGAGATCGAGAACCGAAACGCCAAACTCCATGGCGGCGGAAAAGGCGAGCCCCCCGCTATTCGCCAGGTTGTTCTGCACCAGGTAGGTGATGAGTGGAATGCGGTTGTGGGATGCTTGGAGAAAGGCATCTTTCGCGGTGGATTCATCAATAAGCCCGTCATCGACGAAGCGTCTCGCCAGGCCCGTAAGCGTTACATTGCTTTTATTGGTAGACATAAATTGTGTAAAAAACGCTGCCTAAGTGTCTGAAACGGATGTTGGTCTGATGAAGTGAGTTTAGATGGCTGGCAACGGTTTGGAAAGGTGTGCGCTCAATGAAGTGGTCTCCATGTCTTGAAAGCTCGACGCACAGGGGTGCGTCATCTGACAATAATTGTCACCCAGTGACGCATGAGGGCATCGACTAGACCGCATTTGTCTGCGTGATAGATTTCACAATGTTTTATAAATTACTGATACGAAAAGGTTTGTGCTTGGTGCGGCTTAGTTGGCACGAGCAATGCTTATCAAAGCTCAGGCTCTAGATACCGGTCACGGGGTGCGACTCCGCCGGGCCCGGGCCGTATCGAGTGGATTAACGACAAATACAGAGGTCGACTAATGAAGAACATTCAAATGAATCACGCCCAAAAAGGTTTCACACTGATCGAACTGATGATCGTAGTTGCGATCATCGGTATCCTGGCAGCTGTAGCTATCCCCCAGTATCAGGACTACACCGCCCGCTCACAGGTTTCACGGGTTGTTGGTGAGATCAATGCTCTGAAATCCAGCGCTGAAAGCATTTTTAACAGCGGCGGTGAAGTTGTTGCGACTGCAGATGATTTGGCCCAGGATCCGCGTCAAATCAATATCGGTTGGACCGGTTCTAACCTGGTTGACGATGCCTACGGCGATGCAGCAGGTCTTGATGTGGAAAATGGCGACCTGCCGAACATGACTTGGTCTGTGCGCCTGGGTGAAGACGCTTCCGGCTCTGTTCGTGGCGTTGTAATCACTATTAGTCGCAGCCTTGCCGGTGCATACTCTTGCTCCATGACTGGCGGTACTGCTGCACAGGGTTGGAAAGACTCATACGCTCCTGCTAGCTGTGAACACTCTTAATAGTTAGCTTTGACCGGCCGGCCTCTCGAGGTTGGCCGGTTAAGGAGTTCAAAAACCCCGCCGTTCGGTGGGGTTTTTACTATTCTGATTAATAGTGATTTTGAGGATGTGTTGTGGCGAAGAACGCAGGCGGCACTCATGAAGATCCTTTGATGTTTGGTCATTCCAGTCTTTTTCTTCATCTCTTTCTGTTTCCTGTTTTTCTGTGCGTTATTCTCGTTTCCCTGTTCATTGATTTCCTTCCGGTCTACTTTGGCAACTTTGCTGACCAACGTTTTTTCCAGGTATTTCTTCTTGTCTTTGTGACGTCTTCTGTCTTGTTGATGCCAGTTGGAGGGCTGAGGCGACGTTTATGGATTGATAGCTGGCCCGCGTTTGTCGTTGCTGCAGGTTTTCTCGTTTTGGCAGTTCCTTTTGTTGCCAGTGAGTATCGCTGGGTCGAGCCGGGAATGTACGGCTTTTTCTTTCTGGCGTTTCCGATTATGGGTTGGAAGATTCGTGAAAGGGGGTGTACAGAAAGAGCTGCCGTTGCGTTGGTTGGTGTGATTCTGGTTGGTTGCTTCTTCTACGCGGCGATGACTCTCACAGCCTACGCGTTTGCCATTACTGACAATTTTTCGAACCTTGTTGACGTCATTCCCTGGGGGTTCGTCAACATGCGTTATTGGGGGCACCTTGCTACGTGGTTTCTGCCGTTGTTTCCGCTGGCATTGCTCTACGGGTCATTCAAGAATCGCTCGCTTTGGCAAGTAGCAGTCTATTTCACAGCAGGTATCTGGTGGTGGGTGGTGTTCCTCACGACGTCGAGGGGCTCGATGATCAGTCTGGTTGTTGCAGCATTGATAGTGCTGGTCTTTTTCGGCCGAATGGCAATTCCCTGGCTAGTCGCTTCGTTGAAGTTCGTTTTGCTAGGTGGACTTCTGTGGTGTGTGCTTTCCTGGGCTGTGCCAGAACTGGTTTTCGACAAAACGATGATTCGTGGTCTTCATTCTAGTGATTCCGGGCGTTTGCCGCTTTGGATGGAAGCCTGGGAGGTGAGTTTGCAGAACTTACCGTTGGGAATGGGGGCGCAGTCATGGCTAACTCACACGACTCTTACCAGTAACTATTTGTCTGCGCAGACTTTTGGGCATCCTCACAATATGTATCTGATGTGGGCGGCAGAGTATGGCTGGGCGCTGATGGGCTTGGTCGCAGTTCTCATAAGCGTAGCGGTGAAAAGGCTTCTTTCGCTGCGCAGGCTGATGGTATCGAGCATGCAGGGGAATGCATCGTTGGTAGTCGCTTTTACTGCTTCAAGTGCAGCAGGTCTTGCTCACGCTGGAGTTTCTGCAGTCTTTCTTGTTCCTGCCACAATGTCTGTAGCCTTGCTGGTGCTGGCTATTTTTTGGGCTTTATCGCTACCAATGGTCACGACTGATTCGAACTCGAAAACTATTAGCGGGGAGGTAAAACGTTGGGTCCGCCCAGGTATGCTGCTTGCACCTTTCATATTATTTTTCGGTATTTTGTGGATTCAGGAGGTTTGGCGCTATCACGAAGCGATGACGGAAGACTTGAGGGTTTATGTTGAAGGCCATAATGCTCCTCTTTTGCCGCGCTTCTGGCTACATGGATTTTTTCCGCGCCCAACACCTGGTGAGGTTGGTCCGGGTTTTGCTCAATGAAAGTATGTCTCGATTTCTGGAATACGTAATATGATTGGAAAAAACAGCGGATTTACCTTGATTGAGCTCATGATTGTTGTGGCGATCGTCGGAATTATTGCGGCAATTGCCATACCAAGCTACCAGGGATATGTTATGCAGTCTCAGGTAAATCAAGCGCTTGGAGAGTTGTCGGCTTACAAAACTGCTGTAGAGGAACGCTTGTCCCAGAGCGGAGCATTGGTTAATTCTGATATTGGTTATTCCCCCTCACCGTTAACAACGGGTACAGCCGCTATCGATATCGCTGTGCTGAATCCTGACGGTTCTGGTCACCTTGAGGTGACCATGGGGGGCAATGCGCACGGGAGTCTGACAGGTGTCGTCTTAAGGCTGGAGCGCTCCGTTACGGGGAGTTGGAGCTGTATTGTCGACACAAGTGGCGCCCCTGGATGGAGTGACCGCTATAGTCCGTCAGGCTGTGCAGTCATTTAAGTCTTGGCCGCTTCAAACTAGCACCTGACTTCGGTGCCCCAACCAAGAAGTCTTACAGATTTGCTTTCTATTGACGTTGCTCGCAACTGCTTCTCCGTGGGTGTGAGTGACGTATAGACTTTATGCAGATCGAGAGAGTTATTATCAGCTAATACCCCTCCACCCCAGTATTTCCCTCGAACCTTCAATGAAAGGTGCCTCCGCATTAGTTTTGATGTGTTGCGTCACTATCGCCCATAATAGCGCAAACGTAATTGACCTGACGCAGGAAGCCGACCCTCATGCACTACAGCTCCATCCTCCCCGATGTCCTGAAAATCGCAGACGCCGCCAGCGAAAAAGTGCTCAGCATCTACATGACGGACTTCAAGGTCGATTTTAAGGCGGACGAGTCGCCGATTACTGCGGCAGACGTCGCCAGCCATCGGGTGATTGTGGCAGGCCTGCGGCACCTCAGCCACGACATCCCCGTGCTTTCAGAAGAGGGTGCAGAGATCCCCTGGAGCGAGCGCAAACAGTGGCGACGCTTCTGGCTGATTGACCCGATTGATGGCACCAAGGACTTCACCCAACGCACCGGTGAATTCACCGTTAACATCGCATTGATCGAAAACGGCGAACCCATTCTCGGGGTCGTAACCGCGCCTGCGTTGAAAGAAGCCTACTGGGGCCTGAAAGGCGAGGGCGCCTATAAGCGCGATCGCACCGGTCGCACCCGGCGGATCAGTGTGGTCGAGCCTGGTGAGGCCAAGCGCGTTGTTGCCAGCAAGAACCACCTGAACGAAGAAACCAAAGCCTTCATCAACAAGCTTGGCGCCCACGAATTGGTGCAAGCAGGCAGTTCCCTTAAGTTCTGCAAAATCGCCGAAGGCCATGCGGACATTTACCCGAGGCTGGGGCCAACTTGCGAGTGGGATACCGGTGCAGCCCACGCTGTGCTCTCGGCCGCTGGAGGTAAGGTGGAAACGCTGGAAGGCAAGCCTTTGCAGTACGGCAAGGAAGATGTGCTCAACCCTCATTTCATTGCCGCTGGCAACTGGCACAAATGACCTGGTACGCCCTGCAACACAAGCCCAGTCAGGGCGACCGTGCCCTGACTCATTTGCAAAATCAGGACATCGCCTGCTTCTACCCGAAAATCACGGTGGAAAAAATCAAGGCCGGCAAGCGCACCAAAAAGCTGGAACCCCTGTTCCCCGGCTACCTGTTCGTGAACCTGGAGCAAACGGACCCCATGTGGGCCAAGCTACGCTCCACGCGCGGAATCCTGCGGATTGTCAGCTTCGCTAATAAACCGGCCGCCATTCCGGATGACGTCATCCTGCACATTAAAGACAGCCTGCATACCGTGGCGGAGCAGGGCGGCATCAAACCCGGTCAGGCCGTTGATCTGGAGGACGGGCCCTTCAAAGGCGTCAGCGCTATATTTCAGGCCTACGACGGCGAAGAGCGCGCCATCGTCTTGATCAGCTTTATGCAGAAGCAACAAACCGTCATAGTCCCTCTATCCACCCTCCACCGCAGTAAGCCGGATTAGCGAAGCGTAATCCAGCAAACCATATCCCAAGCCCAAAAGGAACTTTTGTTCACTTCTTTTCGTCCTGCAAACGGTCATAATGTCACTAACTCTTAACAAACGATGGTTATGAAATGGTAGAACCCCCCCAGGGGCCTTCGCGTCCCCAATACGACGACGAAATCAGCCTGGTTGATCTGGCAACGACATTTCTTAGACGCCGGCGGGTGTTCTACGTCATTTTTTTGGTGGTCTCTCTTGTTGGTGTGGTCTACGCATTGTTCGTGCCGGAAAAATACGAATACGTCACCCTCATGAAATTGGCTGAAAAGGCGAATGGAACATACGTCGAAGAGCCCGCTACCATCATCGCCGAACTGGACAGCCTCTGGGTGCCGGATTTGCAGGCCACGTATCGCGCAGAAAATAGCAGGAACCTGCCTTTCAAACTAACGGCCAGTAACCCGAAGGATACCGGACTTATTAGAATCGTTTCCGAAGCCTCGCCCCCCTTGGCAGAGCTTATAGAGAAGAATCATCGGAAGCTGATCGAGCGGCTAAGCTCTGAACAAGAGCAGGCATTGTCTAGGCTGCGCAAGAGTCTTGAAAAGCAGATTGCGTCCCTGGATTCGACCATAAAAATGCTCGAAGAAGGGGAGAACACCGGCGATGCAATTGCGTCCGCTGTAGAAAAGCAGCTTGCACTGGAATCGGATCTGCAATCGTTGTCACCATTTGAGGCTCTGGTCGTTAGCAGGCAAAGCGGTGAAAATGCGGGCACGTCGAGAAGCCTGATTGTCGTGCTATCAATAATGCTAGGGAGACTCTGAATAAGTCCCCGAAATCGGCGATAATACGGCCATCGTCAACCGCATAGGATTCGTTGCCACCATGGATCAGATGACCTTCTCCGAAGCTGAGTACCAGAACAAGAAGCGCAAGACCCGCCGCGAGATCTTTCTGGAACGGATGGACAAGCTGATTCCCTGGAAGCAATTGGAGAAGAAGGTAGCCCGCTATTACCCCAAGGGCCAGAACGGCCGGCCTCCCTATCCGCTGTCTGCCATGCTCCGGGTCCACTGCATGCAGTTGTTCTATAACCTGAGCGATCCGGCCATGGAAGATGCCTTGTACGAGATCGAATCCATGCGGCGCTTCGCCGGCCTGAGACTTGCGGACCGGCTGCCAGACGAAACCACGATTCTCAACTTCCGGCATTTCCTGGAGCGCCACGGCCTTGCCAAGGTCCTGTTCAAGGAAGTGAACAAGCATTTGGAGAAAAATGGCCTGATGCTGCGTGAAGGCAGCATTGTTGACGCCACCATTATCTCCGCCCCCAGCTCCACCAAGAACAAGGCTGGCCAACGTGATCCGGAAATGCACCAGACCAAGAAGGGCAACGAATGGCATTTCGGGATGAAAATGCACATCGGTGTCGACGACACGCTGGGGCTGATTCACAGCATTGAGACCACTGCCGCCAACGTTCACGACATCGTGCCCACCGGTAAGCTGCTGCACGGTGACGAACAACGCGTCTTTGGTGATGCCGGTTACCTTGGCATTCAAAAGCGGGAAGAGCATAAGCACCGTGACAACGTATCCTGGTTCATCGCCAAACGACCCGGCACCCGGAAGACGCTGCCCGCCAACAAACTGAAAGCCGAGAAAATCAAAGCCAGTGTTCGCGCCAAGGTGGAGCATCCCTTCCGGTACATCAAACAGGTCTTTGGTTACGGCAAAGTCCGCTATCGCGGCCTGGCCAAGAACAACAACCGGCTGCACCTGCTGGCGGCATTCAGCAACCTGCTGATGGGTGAAAAATACATACTGGCGTAGGGCCAGTGCGCCTGTTTTTCGCCAAATCGGCGGGAAACGGGCAACAAACAGACAAACAACGGGAGAATGACGTCCGAATTTTCGGATTTTGGCCGTTTCAAACCGATACTGGCGAAAATCGGCGGTTATTCAGACCTTCCCTAGGGTTGATGGCGGGAGTATTTATTGCGTTTCTCGCTGAGTTTATTGGCCTGGTTAGAAATCAGCTTGCTGGCGAGTGATCAAATTATGAGCCTTTGACAATTCTTCACTTCAGCGCACCTGACAAGGGGCATGTCAGGGGTATTGTCACTTGCGTGTCATATGAGATGCCGTAAAATCGTCACGCTTTTGACACAGAAGCTTCATCAACCGACAGGGATACAGTTGGGATTAGGTTGTTCCCTCCGTATTGTTCGTTTTTTCCTGTCATTTCTCAGAAAGTTGTCGGTATATGACCTCAAAACACTGGACCCTGGTCGGTGGGGCGGTAGCGTGCCTGATTGCCGCCACGTATTCTTCTGCGGCCTTCTCGGCACCCTGGCTGGAGCCTGGCGACAACCGTGCCCGCTTCGCCCTGCAAAAACTGGCGGACCGGGGGCACCTGAACCGCACAACCTCCACCTGGCCGGTAATGATGGGCACCGTGCACAGCGGCCTTGGCCAGGAAACCGGCAGCGATGCTCCTGCCATCGGCGGCTCGCTGGCCTACCTGAAGTTCGAGATGGACGAGCAGGGCAAACAGAGCTGGCGCGCGGAATACGAACTGGGCGCTACCAGCGAACCGACCTTTGTGAGAGGCTTTCAGCCTGGCCCACGCGAATCAGCCGAGACCAGCCTCAATGTGCAATGGCAGGGCGAATCTTGGGCCTTCGGCATAAAACCAGGCCTGGCAGCCAACCCGGAAGACGACGATACATTTCGTCTGGATGGTTCCTATCTGGCCGCAACCGCCGGTAACTGGGTGTTTGGCGCTGGCGCCATCGACCGTTGGTGGGGGCCAGGTTGGCAAAGTAGCTTGATCCTTTCCAACAACGCCCGCCCCATGCCGGCGGTATGGCTGAACCGTAAGGACGCCGCGGAGCCGGAAACCAGCTGGTTGAAATGGATTGGCCCCTGGCAGTTCACCACCTTCGCTGGCCAACTGGAAAGCGAGCGCGCGGTGCCGGAAGCCAAGATGATCGGCATGCGCCTGACGGTAAGGCCTATCGACGGCCTGGATATTGGCTTCTCCCGCGCCATCATGTTCGGCGGCGAAGGTCGGCCGGAAGGCGCCTCCACCATCTGGAACGCCCTGATCGGCCGCGACAATGGTCAACTGGAAGAGAACGACCCCGGAAACCAATTGGCTAGTATTGACGCCCGCTACGGTTTTGCCATTGGCGACCAGGCCATGGGTGTCTATGGCCAGATGATGGGCGAAGACGAGGCCGGTGCCTTTCCGGCTCGAAAATCCTGGTTACTGGGCACGGATTGGACCACTCAGTTATTCGAGAGTGACCAGCAATGGTTTGTAGAATACGCCAACACGTTGGCCGATGACTTTCTGGGTAATGCCATGCCCAATATCACATACGACCATTCCCGTTACCGCAGTGGCTACCGGCACAAGGGCCGCAATATGGCCTCAACCTTCGACGGCGACGCGGAAACCCTGACTTTGGGCGTATTTAACTTCTTCCCCGATGGCCGTAACCTGTCCGCATCCCTGGGTTATCTGGATCTCAACAAAGACGGTGCCAATCGCACCGTCATCCCGGACGACGATATTTTCTATAATGTGCCAGAAGGCGATCAGAAAGCTGCCATCGCCTCCGTGGGTTACGGCACACACTTTCTCAACGGCTGGCTGGACCTAACCGCCCAGGCCACCGACAAAAAAATAGAACTCCTGGGCGGCGAAAAGGACCAATGGTCTGTCGGCGCCGCCTGGCGTTACCGCTTCTAAAAAACGGATTTGACTAAGTGAACCTGACTAAACGACTTCTGCTGTCACTGGCGCTTGTATTGCCAGTAACCACCGCCGCTCAATCCATAAGCCAGTCCCAGATTGAACAGTTCAAGAGCATGCCACGGGCCCAGCAGGAAGCGCTGGCCCGCCAATATGGGGTGGATCTGGATTCCATTGCTGGCTCGGCGAGCCAGCAGAAGCAGCGGCCACAAAATGTAAACGTGGTAGAGCCGGTTGACGCCATCTCCGATGAAGAAAGGGAGCGTGCCCGGCAAGAGCAGGACGACAACGAAGAAAAGGACCGCAAGAACGGCGGCCTGAAGCCTTATGGCTACGACCTGTTTGTTGGAAGCCCCACAACCTTTGCACCGGTTACAGAAATTCCTATTCCCAACGATTATACTTTGGGCCCTGGCGACGTCCTGCGGGTTCAGCTCTGGGGCAAGGAAAACCAGCAACTGGAGCTGCCCGTATCCCGGGACGGTACCATCAGCTTTCCGCAGTCAGGCCCCCAAGCCGTTGCGGGCCTGACGTTTGATCAAGCCAGGCAGCAGATTAAGAAGCGAGTCTCCGAGCAGTACATCGGTGTTCAGGCCAGCGTTTCCCTGGGTGAACTGCGCAGCATGCGAGTGTTTGTGCTGGGCGAGGCCAGAAATGCCGGTTCTTACACGGTCAGTTCCCTCTCCACCATCACCAACGCTCTCTATGTGTCTGGCGGCATTAAACGTACCGGCTCCCTGCGTAAAATTCAGCACAAGCGGGACGGCAAGCTGGTCGGCGAACTGGATCTTTACGACCTGTTGCTGGCGGGTGACACCTCTGACGACAACCGTCTGCAACCCGGCGATGTAATTTTTATCCCACCGGTGGGCGACCGAGTAGGTATAGACGGCGAAGTCTACCGCCCCGCGCTCTATGAACTGAAAAACGACACCAACCTGCAGGAGCTGGTAAACCTGGCCGGCGGCCTGACCCCTCAGGCCTATCCGCAACTGGTCCGCATCGAGCGCAATAACGACGACTTCCTGCGCATCATCGCCGAAGCTAACCTCACCACACCAAAAGGCAGACAGGCAAAGGTTAAGCCCGGTGACCGTATAGAAGTGGCCTCCATCTCCGACATCACCGGCCAATACGTGGAAGTGAAGGGCGCGGCCACCCGCCCCGGTCGTTACGCCTGGGTGCCGGGTATGCGGGTGAGCTCCGTTATTCAGTCCCTGGACAGCGACCTACTACGGGAAGCGGACAAGCGCTACGCAGCCATTGTACGTACCGACCCCGAGACTGACACCGTATCCGTCCTCAATCTGCGCCTGCGCGAAGCCCTGGATAACCCCGGTGGCGAGAACGATATTCTTCTGCAGGAAAAAGACCAGTTCCTGATTTTTGCGGATGAAGGCAAGGTAAGCGCAAAAAGCCAGGACCAGAGCGACACGATGACCAAGCGCTCTGCTTCGGATAACGGCGCAAGCACCCGTGCGAATAACCTTAGTGGCACCAACAGCGAAGAAGGCAATGAAGTGGACTATAGCCGCTTCAGCCGCGAAGCCCTGTTTGCACCGGTGCTGCAACGGCTGAAAGCCCAGGCCAAGCCAGGTGCGCCTCAACAGACCATCCAGGTGACAGGGCCGGTACGCTACCCCGGCGAATACCCGTTACCAGCCTCACGGCAGGTTTCAGATGCGATCTACGTAGCCGGTGGCCTGAAAGACTCAGCTTCCCTTTATACCGCTGAGCTGGCCCGTTTCGGAGTGGACGAAGAGGGCACGGGTGAAACCAGGATCATAAGCCTGAACCTGGAGGCGGTCATGAAAGGCCAGGCCTCCGCCGCGCTAAAAAGCCGGGACCGCCTGCTGATCAAATCCATACCGGAATTTGCGCAGGCCAAAACCATTGAACTGGATGGCGAAGTCCGCTACCCCGGCCAGTACACTATTCGCAATGGCGAAACACTCCGCGACGTGATCGAACGCGCAGGAGGCCTCACCGATAACGCCTTCCCGGAAGGCGCCATATTCACCCGAGAAAAACTCCGCCAACTCGAAGCTCAGCGCCTGCGTGAAGCCGAAGAGCGATTGCAGGGTGACTTGGTAGGTATACAACTGGAAGGCGATGATTTTGGCGGGCAAAATGCGGAGCGCACCCAACAGGTTCAGGACCTGCTTGAAGACGTGCAGGATTCCCGCCCCGTCGGGCGAATGGTGATCAACCTAGCAGCGGTTGTGGGCAGCGACGACTATCAGCCCATCCGCCTTCAGGATGGCGACACATTAACAGTACCAACCATCCCACAAGCCGTCAGCGTATTTGGCGAAGTCCAGTTCCCCACCAGTCACCTGCACAGCGAAGGTTTGACCGTGGATGACTATCTGGAGCGCAGTGGCGGCCCAACCCGCCAGGCGGATGAGGAAAGAGTGTATGTGGTGAAGGCAGACGGTTCCGTAATGCTACCAGAGAAAAGTCGCTGGTTTGGCGGGCGCAGCCAGCAATTGGCACCGGGGGATACCATTATCGTGCCCATTGATGTGGACAGGCTGAATCAGTTGGAGCTTTGGAGTAACGTGAGCCAGATTGTTTACCAGATGGCTCTGGGTGCAGCAGCTGTGGGGAATCTTTAATGACTCAGGCGTCAGAGCAGCCAAGCTCATTTGTAGATAATGAAATCGACTTGCGGGAGCTGTTTGTCGCCATCTGGGCAGGTAAATGGTTCATCATTCTAATAACAGTCATCTTTGCAGTAGGTGGCGTTGCCTACGCTCTTTCCAAGCCAAATATCTTTCAGGCAAGCGCATTGCTGGCTCCGACAGAGGGCAGCGGTGGAGTCCGCCTCGGTGGCCAATTGGGAGGGTTGGCAAGCCTTGCGGGTGTGAATATCGGTCAGGATGGCACCAGCAATACTGTTATTGCCAAGGAAGTACTTCAATCTCGCGCTTTTCTCTCTGACTTTATCGGCCGCCATGGACTCGCAGTTCAACTGTTTGGAACCAAGGGTTGGAACGTTCGCGAAAGCCACTGGAATTATAACCGCGAAGTTTACAATCCGGACGCAACAGAGTGGCGCACATCTGAGGAAGGCAATAGCTTCGAGCCTACGGATTGGGACTTGGTGGAGAAGTTCAGAGTAGAGCACCTGAGCGTTAGCGAAAACAAAGATAACGGAATGGTAACCTTGAGCGTAAGAAGCCAGTCTCCGGTAGCTGCTCAACAGTGGGCAGAATGGCTGATTCGCGATATAAACGAACATATGCGCGACGAAGATGTTGAGGAAGCCGAGGCTAGTATTCAGTATCTGGAAACCAAGCTGAACGAAACAAACATCGCAGGAATGCAGCAAGTCTTTTACCAACTCATTGAAAGTGAAACTCGCACCGTTATGCTTGCAAATGCTCAACGCGAGTATGTGTTCAAAACTATAGACCCCGCCGTAGTGCCCCAAGAGAAAAGCGCACCAAAACGTGCGTTGATTGCAGTTCTTGCCACAATGCTCGGCGGAATTCTAGGGGTATTTGTGGTTCTTATTCGTGCATTTATCAGAAATGGGAAGCAAGACGATATACCACAGCTTTCTGCTAGCAACGGAAAAGCAGGCTAAAGGAGCAACTATGCCTCAGAAATTCGCATTAATTGGTGCGGCAGGTTATATAGCACCGCGACACATGAAAGCCATCAAAGACACTGGTAATGAATTGGTGGCGGCCATGGATAAAAATGACTCCGTCGGCATCATCGACAGCTTTTTCCCGGATGCTGATTTCTTCACGGAGTTTGAACGGTTTGATCGTCACATTGATAAGCTCCGCAGACTAAACGGCGGTGAGGCTGTCGATTTCATGTCAATCTGCTCCCCCAATTACCTTCACGACTCCCATATGCGCTTTGCTCTTCGGTCCGGTGCTAACGCAATCTGTGAGAAACCGTTGGTACTGAATCCTTGGAATATTGATGGCCTTCAGGATATTGAGAAAGACACAGGCAAAACGGTTAACACGATTCTCCAGCTACGCGTTCACCCTTCAATCATCGCATTACGAGAAAAAGTTCGAAATGAGCGGGCTAGCGCTAAACACGAAGTGGACCTCACTTACATCACCTCACGCGGACATTGGTACATGCAGTCCTGGAAGGGTGATGAAAAGAAGTCGGGCGGTATCGCGACGAATATCGGTGTTCATTTTTATGACATGCTGCACTTTATTTTTGGAGAGCTACAGGAGAACGTAGTTCACCACAGTAGTGAAACCATGTCGGCCGGTTACCTCGAATATGAGAGCGCCCGGGTTCGATGGTTCTTGTCCGTGGATTTCAAATATGTGCCGGATAGCGCGAAAGCCCGGGGCCAAAGAACCTATCGGTCCATTACTGTAGATGGTGAAGAGCTGGAGTTCTCCGGTGGTTTCGCAGATCTACATACCCGCAGTTATGAAGAAATTCTTGCCGGTCGCGGTTTCGGTCTAGAGGAGAACCGTGTTGCCATTGAAACGGTCGCTAGTATCCGAAATGTAACGCCAGTCGGTCTGAAAGGCGATTATCATCCGTTCCTGAAGGTATGACCATGTCAGTTACAATCCATCCCAGCGCCATTGTTGATGACGGTGCCCAGATAGGTGACGGCTCCCGAGTTTGGCACTTCGTGCATGTCTGCGGTGGTGCCAGAATCGGAAAAAACGTTTCCATGGGGCAGGGCGTATTTGTTGGAAATAGGGTCACCATTGGTGATAACTGCAAAATCCAGAACAACGTGTCCGTCTACGACAACGTTCACTTGGAGGAGGGGGTGTTCTGTGGTCCCAGTATGGTTTTCACTAATGTGTATAATCCTCGGTCGCTTATTGAGCGCAAAGAGGAATACCGGGACACCATAGTAAAAAGAGGCGCAACGCTGGGAGCAAACTGCACCATTGTTTGTGGCGTGACCATTGGTAAGTATGCCTTTGTAGGTGCTGGTGCAGTCATTAACAGACCTGTACCTGCCTACGCATTGATGGTTGGTGTTCCTGCTAAGCAGATTGGTTGGATGAGCGAGTTTGGCGAGCAGCTTGATTTGCCAATTGAGGGGTGGGGCGAAGTCCAGTGTCCTCACACGGGTTGTATATACAGATTGAACAAAGGTCAGGTAACAAAATGCAATTCATAGACCTTGCAGCGCAGCAGGCCCTTATTAAAGAAAAGATCGACGCCAATATTCAGAGGGTGCTGGCCCATGGTAAGTACATACTCGGGCCTGAAGTTCACGAACTAGAAGAGCGATTGGCAGTCTATACAGGCTCGAAGTATTGTATAACAGTTGCTAATGGTACTGATGCCCTTCAGATTGCCCAGATGGCCGTAGGTGTTGGTCATGGAGACGAGGTGATTGTGCCGGGCTTCAGTTACATCGCAACAGCCGAAACCCCTGCCGTGCTGGGTGCCAAGCCAGTGTGCGTAGACATTGACCCAAACACCTACAACCTGAACCCAGATAAACTGGAGGCAGCGATAACGCAGCGTACCAAAGCGATAATTCCTGTATCTCTTTATGGACAATGCGCTGATTTCGACGCTATTAATGCCGTTGCTCGAAAGCACGGTATCCCGGTTATTGAGGATGGTGCTCAGAGTTTCGGCGCCACCTATAAAGGTAAGAAGTCCTGTAATCTCAGCACTATTGGTTGTACCAGTTTTTTTCCCAGTAAACCGCTGGGTTGTTATGGAGATGGTGGTGCCATTTTTACTAATGACGAGGAGTTGGCAATCGTGCTGCGTCAGATTGCACGCCATGGCCAGGACAGGCGCTACCATCATGTGCGTGTAGGGGTAAATAGCCGACTCGATACACTTCAGGCTGCTGTATTGCTCGCCAAATTTGATTTATTCCCGAATGAGGTTCGTGAGCGGCAAATGGTGGCTCAGCGATACACTGAACTGCTTAATGTGGGAACTCGGAGCCACTCTGACTTAAGCAGTGATAGCTCTAGTCGGGGCTCTCCAGTGCCAGCTTTGGTGGCAATTCCTGAAGTTGCACCGGGTTGCACCAGTGTTTGGGCGCAGTACACGATAGAAGTCTTGGAGCGCGATGAAGTTCAAACAGCCCTGAAAGAAGCAGGGATCCCTACGGCTGTGCACTACCCTTTACCGTTGTACCGCCAGCCCGCCTTTGCGGATTTGACAATTGAACCACACGATTACCCAAATTGTGAAGCTGCTAGCGCTCGGGTAATGAGCCTTCCAATGCATCCTAAATTGAGCGAGCGCGAGCAGATACGGGTTGCCAAGGCTCTAGGGGTTCGGTAATTCATGTCTTTGCTTTCTTGCCTTTGTGTCTCCTTTGGCTACTAAAAAGCTAAAGGCTATCGTTCAGCGGATACTGCCAAAGAGTCGCTTCGCTCGTAGCGCTAGCCTCCTCGCTGGCGGTGCTGTGGCGGGGCAGGCAATTATAGTAGCAGCTTCCCCGATCCTTACACGGCTATATAGCCCTGAAGATTTCGGTGTGCTCGCCGTGTTTGCCTCTTTACTCAGTATCCTTAGTATCGTTGCTAGCCTGCGATACCAACTTGCTATTCCTCTTCCTAAGACCGACGAGGAGGCTGCAAACGTTACTGTGCTTAGTTTGGCTGTAGTGGTATGTATAGCTTCGCTTACGGCTGCTGTGGTTATTCCGTTAAGTCAAACCATCGCATCAGCTCTTAATATCCCTTTGTTGGCAGGTTATCTTTGGTTGTTGCCGCTAGGCCTTTTGCTTGTGGGCACTTACGAGGTTCTAAACTACTGGGCCATTCGTAAAAGAGCGTTTGGTGCTATCGCTCAAACCAAATTAACTCAAAGCTTGGGAACGGTTGGCATACAGATTGGTGGGTATACTCTCGGGCCTACTGCATTGTTGATAGGTAGGGTCGTGGGACAGGCAGCAGGTTTGTACAAGCTAGGGGCCATGTTAATCAGGGATAGGAGGCGTTTCGCACAAGTTCGAGTTTCCGGAATCAAAGCGTCCCTCAAAGATTACCGGTCTTTTCCGTTGGTATCGACTTGGAGTGGGTTGTCAAGTGCAGGAGGGGCCCAGTTGCCACCCCTGTTGATTGCCATAATTATCGGGCCAGTAGCAGCAGGTTTATACGCTCTTACACATCGGGTTCTGTCATTACCTATTGGAGTTATTAGCAAATCAATGGGGGATGTTTTTTATAGTGAAGCCGTAGAAGCGAAGCTACAGGGAACGTTAGGTTCTCTCGTTGTAGATATCTATTACAAAATGGTGGCTGCTAGTCTACCTATTGCGATGGTATTGATTATTTCAGCGCCAGAAGTGTTCAGCGTGGTGTTTGGTGAGAATTGGGTGCGGTCTGGTGAATTGGCAAGTTGGATGTCGTTTGGAGTGTTTTTTCAATTTGTTACTACGCCTCCAGGAAGAGTTTTCTTAATACTTGAGCGTCATGGCTATGCTCTTATATTCCAGTTGGCTTTTCTTCTAACTACTGCTGCTTCCATAATTATTGGTGGTTGGTGGTTTAATGACATCATCACCATAGTGGCCATTCTCACATTTGGTAGATCGGTGGTCTACTGTTGCCGGTTTTGGAAGATTCTAGATTTAGTGGATGAAGATGCGCAGAAGTTATGGATTCCACTTGTTAAATATTTACCGTACTCGATACTATGTGCTCTTCCAGCTTTATTTGGTTTTTACATGCTAGATCCATCTGAAAATTATCTCTACATAAAAATAGTTCTTTTTGTTTTGTCAGTTCTAATGTCGGTCGTCCCGCCCTTAAAGTTGGTCCTGAAATGAGAGTGTGGAATTGTGATTAGGTTTTTTAAAAATATAATAGAAAGTGCTCTACTTATTTTGTGGCCTATATACATGAAAAGTGGGAATGAGCATTCTGCCAAGATAGTCTTGAAGCATTGGTTTCTTCAGAAAATACTTAGGATAAATGGAACAGTACCTTGGCCGGTACATCCTACCTCAAGAGTGATAAAGCCTGAAAATATCCAAAGAGGAACAAGAACGCCAGGACTTTCTCTCTCTTGCCATATTGACGGTAGAAATGGAATTATTCTAGGCCGTAATGTATGGATTGGACCTCGAGTTTCTATAATTTCAATGAACCATGATGTAAATAATTTTCATAACTATATATCTGACGGTCCAGTTGTGATCAATAAAAATTCATGGCTAGGAGCGAACTGTACAATACTGCCCGGCGTGCACATAGGAGAGCATACTGTGGTGGCTGCTGGTGCAGTGGTTGCCAAGTCATTTCCTGAAGGTGATCAGGTTCTGGCGGGCGTGCCAGCAAGGGTAGTTAAGAAACTGGAGCCATACGGTGGCGTTAGCTGATATAAATTGGATCTAATTGATCTGCGCCTAGATCTAAGAATCTAATAGGTATTTTACAAACTGAGGTAGAAGTTTTGGATGTCAATATGAAAGTACTGGTAGTTGGCCTGACCCCAGAATATTATTCGTCATCAGTTCGCACGGCGGTGTCTGACTATCAGGCGTCGATGCGGTCAACTAATATGGGAGCGTCATTTATAACACGCTCTATTATTTCAATATTTGGTGCTGACTATCTTGACATAGCTTCAGAATTTGATGTGACTAAAATCAGGAACAACTATGATGTTTGTATAGTCTCACTTGCCAGCCATTTTGGTCCGAATCGAAATGTTAGTCAGCTGGTAAAATTTTTAAAAAGTGTTGACCTTAGAACGGTTTTCCTGTCTGGAGGGCTAGACGCAGGCCAGGATGGAAGTAATAACGTTCATGGGAGCGTAAGAGAACTACTAGAGCTGTGTTCCGTCGATAATAATTGGATTGGTGTTAGAGGTGCTGCGTCCGCACTCTACTTGCACCGCCAAGGGATAGAAAACGTCGTTCCAATTGGCTGCCCTACTATGTATTCGAACTTTGCGGGTGAAATCCTGCCGTCAGGAATTGAATCCCCAAGGGATATTGCAGTTCCATTTCACTGGAGTATTGCGGTTAATTTATTAGATGAGCTCTGTGATCACAGGTTAATTGGGCAGGATGTTATGGATGAGGAGCTATTCTTAGAGAACAAAAGTGCCCGGCTAAGTAGAAATATCAGTGAGCATCTAGGTATTTCAAAAAATGAAGCTCAAAGCAAGTTAGAGTATGCAGTTTCGAGCGGTGGCTTTTTTCCTGAGTCGTACCAAGCTTGGTATCAAGAGATTGGGAACCAGAAGGCTCTTTTGTCCGGAAGGTTACATGCGGCGATATGCGGTCTTACACAGGGCGTGCCTACGGTACTATCGTCTTGGGATATAAGAACTCGTGAAATTGTAGATTACTTCAAGATTCCGAGTGCATCTGGCGAGCAAATTCGAAAGGAAGGTTCCCTGTCTGCATTTATGAATGCAGACTTTGAAGGTTTCAATGAAAGGCAGAACGTCTGTTGGGGGAGGTGGTCTGAATTCTTGAATCAGAATAACATTGCCAACAATAGTAAAGTATATGATAGTTCGGTTGGGCCATTTTGGAATTTTAAAACAGAATTGCAAAATGATAACGAAATATTAAAAACCGCATCATATTTGAAGTCGGAGAATAAGTCTGGCCAATCGCGTCAAATTAATCGAGCTTTGAGAGTTTTAAAACGCGGCCTTAAATCAACTGTCAGAAAGACCCGATTGTAGTAGACTTTTTATGTTATTTTATATCTCTAAATCTATATTATTCGTAGAAAAGTTGATAAATAAACTGTCTCGAATTTTCGGCGGTCCAGTACTTGCGCAACTAGAAGCTCTTCTGTATAGAAAGCCTAAAGATTTGCTGGCGCATCCTCCGATCTTTTTTCTCGGTGCTCCAAGGTCCGGTACCACACTGGCGATGCAAGTGATCACTGATGTGTTTGACGTCGGTTACCTAAGCAACTTCCATGGCAAATATTTTGGTGCTCCTGCTTTAGCAGAAATGGTTTTCCATCCCATTCACGATCGACCGAGATCTAGTTATCACTCCGTCCATGGAAGGACAGACAGGCCCTATGATCCATCAGAGTGTGGGCAGTGGTGGTATCGTTTTTTCAGGCGTCAGCCACGGTATGTTGATCTAGGAGGCGTAAGTAATCGTAATATGGAGTGTTTCCGTGGATCCGTCGCATCATTGATAAGAGCATTTGGAAAGCCCGTTCTTTTTAAAAACCCACATGCAGCTCTGCGTATTCAGCCAATCACTAAATACATTCCCGAATCACTTTTTATAATAATGGTAAGGGATGAACTGGACAATGCACATTCGCTACTTGAGGTGAGAAAAAGAGTTTACGATGACTATGAAAAGTGGTGGTCTATGGAGCCACCTGCAGTCACGGAGCTTGAAAAACTACCAGCGCATCAACAAGTCGTAGAGCAGATACGGCATATTTACTCGACGATCGATAAAGATTTAGCTATCAGCGGTGTTGATCCTAAATGTTGTTTCAGACTGAGCTATGAAGAACTCTGTGTGAATCCCGAAAAAGAAATGAATAGGTTAGATGAGTTTTTTCAAGCGAATAGATGTAAAGTTGCGAGGCGATTTGCTCCTCCTGAACCATTTAGGCGGCGTGAAAAAGTACGTATTGATCCAGAGCTATTTGAAAGTTTGAAAAACTATGTTCGAAAATCGTGACACTGTTGAAGAGTTCTGGTCATTAAGCGATGTGGATACTGCACGTGAAAATGCCAGTGATACATCAGTTGAAAATTTCCTCTGTGCATTTGGAAAATTTCTTGGTGTTCATGAAAGTAGATTACAGGTAGCACCAAGTGGAAAGGCTGCGCTAGAGGGGTTGTTGAAAGCTAGAAAGGATAGGCGACCTGTAGTAATGGTACCTGCTCTCAACTGTGTACGAGTGAAAGAGGCAATTGAAGCTGCAAATTGCGAGGTCCAAACATATGATTTCGAATTTCAGCCTGGAAGATTTAATTGGGATATAGTCTTAGATTCGATTACTGATCAGGTTGGCGTATTGATAGTGACCCATCTTTATGGTGTTCCAGTTGATCTGAGGAAAGCGCGTGACTTCTGCAATGCTAAGGGAATACTACTTATTGAAGACTGCGCTCAGACGTTGGGTGGTTATATAGATGGACGGCAAGTGGGAACCTGGGGGGATGCCGCCATATTCAGTTTTAGCTATGACAAGCCAATTTCTCTAGGGTGGGGCGGTATAGCTATTATTAATTCTCAGGACATGTTTCAAGAAAATGGAAATGCTCCTCAGGCCTTACCAACTATAGATCCTTCATATGAATATGATTTGCTTATTAATTTTATGAAATCGATGAATTTACGTCGATCAAGAATAAATAAAACCAAGAAAGGTATGTCATCGATTTTTCGACGGGCTTATTACAGATTTAGTCGCGCGCCTACTTATGATGTGAGCACATCAATTGGTTCGATACGAGCCGAACTTGGCATCCTATGTCTCGAGAGATATCCTAAAATCCGTTCTATACGGAATGCAAATGCTGAGATTTTTTCTTCGAAATGCTCGCTTGTTAGCTGGCCAGTTATGCAGCAAGATATCCAACCAGCTTGGTTGAAACAAAAAGTATTTGTCGGTGGACCTGCACAGCTAAATTCGATTTCAATTGCATTGTGTAAAAGGGGGATTCGAGCTGGTAATTTTAACTGGCCCGAATTGATCACCGGTAATACGCCTCAGTCGGCCCCAAACGCAAATCAGGTAACGAGTTGCTGGATGGATATACCTATTCACCAGAAAATGAAAGTTAGCGAAATTGAGAACATAATTTCGGTCATTAGGGAGCATTTGTGAGCAGGTTGGTTATAAGCGAAGAACGGGTTGCTAGGAATCGATTATTGGCATCATTGTATCGGATGCTTTATAGCGAAACTCCCACCGCAGAGAAATATAGGAGGGGTGGTCCATGGATCTAAATGTTTTGGATTCCAGCGACCGGTACCGAGCTCTGTGTTCAGAGTGTTTAACGATTCCCCTGTTTTCTCAGGCATGGTGGCTTGATGCAGTTGCCGGCCCACAGAATTGGAGTGCCGTGTTAGCACTGAAAAATGATGAGATCGTCGGCTCGCTTCCTTATGTTTGGTCTAAGTTCTGGGGTAAAAAATTACTAACTCAACCACGATTGACTCAGACCCTTGGTCCCTGGGTGCGCCCGAGTAACGCCAAATATGCCAATGCACTGGCGATGGAGAAAGATATTCTCGGTGCTCTCGCCGACGGGTTACCGCCGTTCGACTGGTATCGACAGAGCTGGGATAGTGCGCGTTCGAACTGGTTGCCCTTTCATTGGCGTGGATATAAGCAGAGTACGCGGTACACCTATGTTTTGCCCGACATCTCAAATAGTGAGGAGCTTTGGTCTGGGTTGCAGAGGGATATTCGCGGGAATATTCGAAAAGCCGAAACAAGGTTCGGGGTTCGCACTCGAATTAGTGAAGATATTGGGGAACTCATTCCAGTATTGCGCAAGACCTTTGAACGACAGGGTAAACCACTTCCGTATTCCGAGCAGTTTCTTCACAGCCTTGATCAGTCTGCCGCCGCAGTAAATAAAAGAGCGATTATCTTAGGCGAGGATGCAGAGGGAAAGCTTCATGCCGGAACTTACATTGTTTGGGAGGGCGACACTGCGTATCAATTGCTGAATGGATATGATCCCGACCTTCGACAAAGCGGTGCAGGTAGTCTTTGTGTCTGGTCGGCGATTCAAGAAGCATCAAAGTACGCAATACGTTATGACTTTGAAGGTTCCATGTTAGAGCCTGTTGAGCGCTTCTTTAGGGCATTTGGCGCTATGCAGGTACCTTACTTTAGCGTAGAGCGCACAGATTCTAGATTTCTCCAGGCCGGGTTTTGTATGCGCGAGATTCTTCGCAAAGCGCCGTAAATCCAATGTTGGTCCTTAGTGCATAATCAAATTCAATGGTTCAGGTTTCTACGTCGTCTGTGAAAACTAAGCATTTCAATTGGACTCCGATGCCCCACAAGAGTAAGCATTCAAAGCAGCGTAGGTTAGTCTACTAATGTATACGGAAAACGCACTCCTTTGGTTAGAGACATTATTTTTCGAGCGCTTTGGTGCCCAATTTTCTCTAAAAGAGGCAGAAGATTCATTGGTTTTAAATATGCCAGAACGTTTGGGGCGAGTAATTTTTGATCGACTTGAGCCGATGTTTCATCAGTCTAGTTCAGGTTTTCCAGTTGATCACTGGGATGCAGAATCCGAGGGCTTTGTTGTATGCATTGATTCGAAGATTCCTGCACCAGGCAGTCATAAGCTCTCTTTGCCGCTAGTAGACTATTCCCATAGGGAAGCAAGGGTTCACTTTGACATAATTGGCCTGACCTACTGGATGCTCACCCGCAAAGAAGAAATAGGGAGAAAAGATCTCGACAACCACTACCGTTTCCCGGCGACCTCATCCCACGCCTTCCAGCATGACTATCTCGAGCGTCCAATAGTTGATGAATGGCTAAATATACTGGGACAGATCATTCAGCGTGTGTGGCCACAACTCGAACTCAAAAAGCATAACTTTGAGGTGAAGGTTTCCCATGATGTAGATAGCCCGGCCCGGTATGCATTTCAGAAGCCACGGCGCCTGCTTCGTACTGTAGGTGGCGATATAATTGTCAGAAAGGATCTCAGGTCCGCTCTGATGGGATCTTGGATGTGGTTGAACAGCCGGCGGGAAATCCATCCATGTGACCCAGTCAACACTTTCGACTGGCTAATGAGGCAGTCCGAAAAGAATGGACTCACCAGTGCCTTCTATTTCATCTGTGGCCGCACAGAAACTGCTAAAGATGCACAGTACGACCCTGAAATGCCTCAAATACGGGCTCTGATGAGGCAGATTCACTCACGTGGACATGAGATTGGGCTCCATCCCAGTTACAACACCTTCAATTGCCCTGATGAAATCCGAAAGGAGGCACAGAGGTTGAAAAGAGTCTGTGACGAAGAAGGTATCGATCAACGTGTATGGGGGGGGCGCATGCATTTTTTACGCTGGGATCAGGCTATAACACCTAAAGCTTGGGCTGACGCTGGATTGTCTTACGACAGTACACTTAGCTATGCGGACCGACCTGGCTTTCGCTGTGGAACCTGCTTTGAGTATCCCGCGTTTGACGTCACAACCGACCAAGCTCTTCCTTTGCGAATTCGCCCATTAGTGGCAATGGATTGCACCGTGATTGCGGAACGATATCTTGGGCTGGGTTCAACAGAAGCAGCATTTCTCAAATTCAATGAACTTAAGAACAAATGCAGGGCGGTGGGTGGGCTATTCACCCTTTTGTGGCACAACTCCTTTTTCAACACAACGGAAGATTTCAATATCTATCGCCGTTTGATAAGTAACAATTGATGAGGAATAAAGGTCCTATGAAAGTAATGACCATTATCGGCGCTCGCCCTCAGTTTATAAAAGCTGCAGTTGTGTCCCGTGCTTTCAGTGAGCATTGTCCAGGCGTGCATGAAACCATAGTACACACAGGTCAGCACTACGATTCCAATATGTCCGATGTCTTTTTTGAAGAGTTGAATATTCCCAAGCCCGATTACAACTTAGGTGTTGGCGGGGGTACACACGGGCAAAATACCGGGCGTATGATCGAAAAGCTAGAAGGTTTGATGAACGAAGTCAAGCCCGACTGGGTGCTCGTATATGGAGATACCGACAGCACCCTTGCAGGTGCTTTAGCAGCCTCGAAGTTGCATATACGGGTGGCACACGTGGAAGCAGGTTTGCGTAGCTTCAACCGGAAGATGCCTGAAGAAATAAATCGTGTGTTGACTGACCATATCGCAGATCTGCTATTTGCTCCCACAGAAAGCGGACGGCAGAACCTGATAAATGAAGGTATCCCAGTAGAGAAAATCAAACTTGTCGGCGATGTAATGTATGATGCCTCTCTCTTTTACAAGGAAAAGGCAAGAAAGCCAGTTTTACCAGAAGAGCTTACTATTCAAGGCAACGATTTCGTACTTTGTACGATTCACCGAGCTGAGAATACTGACAATGCGGAAACGCTAAGAAACATACTTACGGGACTTGGTTGTAGCGGCGAAATTATAATTCTACCTATCCACCCGAGGACAAGAGCTAAGTTGGCATATGTGAATGCTCCTTTGCCAGCTAATATATATTTGATTGAGCCTGTTGGCTATCTTGAGATGGTTTGGTTAGAAGCGAACTGTAGGGTAGTAGCAACGGATTCAGGTGGCGTCCAAAAAGAAGCCTACTTTCATAAGAAGCCGTGTATTACCATGCGTGCCGAAACAGAGTGGGTTGAATTGGTTGATATAAAGGCTAATAAATTGGTGGGAAGCGAACCTAAAGAGATAGCAAAGGCGATATTGAAAAGTGGTAGTTTTGAATCTAAGGATCATCTCTATGGTAGTGGCTCATCTGGAAGTGAAATATGTAGGCTCTTATCAAGCTCTATTTCATAGTGGTCGGTATTAGCTCCAATTAGCAGGCAAGATTTCAACAACTGCTGTGAGTATGTTTGTGTTATCCTGAAAAATCTAAAACTGAGGATTTAAGACTCGGTGCCTCAATTTACAATCACGAAAAATCTTGTTCCTTAAGTATCTTTACAAGACAGAGTTGGATTTCCGTTCTATAGTTAGCTGGACAGCACCTGTCGGGTGCTTGGCCCAGCAGGGGAAAGTCGTTCCCTTTTGAACGGTGGGCTATATAGTCAATGCGTCAATACTGATATCGACAGCTCCAATATATTGATATAAAATTTTAGGTAATTAGATATAAAATTAGCTTGACTGTAATCTGACAAATAATATATTTAGATCGAAAAATTCTTTTAATGGAATATAAATGAGTGAAATAAAAAAATGATTTACCACGTTGTAAGTGATAGGGCCGTCAAAGGAGCTAGAGTTTACGCCCAATCCTCCTATGCTGAATGTGAGTTTTTTATTGCAGACGTTCTTACTTTGCCTTGGTCACTGTTTAAAGTTCTAGTCAGCGAGAAGAAAAAAACAGTCGTATTTCACGAACAATATTCGTTAGCTTCTCTCTTGATATCATATGTATTAACAAAAATTTTCCGAAGAAAGCATAATCTAATATATGACATGCATGACATAGCAAGTCTTGAACCTTATCCAAAAATGAGAACAAAAATCCTTATATCGTTCTACAAAGCGCTAGAATACACCTCTCTAAGAATCCTAAAAATACCTGTTATAACAGTAAGCAAGCATCTGTCATCTCACATATCAAAGGAGTATAAGGTACTTGCTCCCGTGGTTTATAGTGTACCTCCGAGCGTACTCGCGTGTGAAACCTCGCGTGATAAACGTTTTCAGGATATGAGACGAGTTTTATACTTCGGTTTGATTGAGCCAACAAGGTTAGACGTTTCTCTTCTTGAGAAAATTGTTAATAAGGGGTTTAAAGTCGACTTGTATGGAATATTCTCAAGCAACAGTGACGCATCTTACAAAGAAGCTATAAATTCGCTCGTAAGTAAAAGTGGAGGTGATTTTAGAGGAAGATATTCGCCATCGGATTTAAGTTTTATAAAGAATTATGCGGGTGTTCTGATGCTTTATGACACAAGCTCAGAAAATGTTAAGGGGTGTCTTCCAAACAAACTTTTTCAGTCTATGGTAATGGGGGTTCCCTGTGTCGTATCTTCAGGTATGGTTGAAGCACGAAATTTGTTCCAAAAATATAATGCAGTAGTTACTGACGTCGAGTCGTTATCCGAAAGTAGTCGAATTGATTGGGTTGGTGTTAATAAAGAAATAATATGCCTCCGCGAGGAAAGTAGATTAAATTTTAAGAAGACGGCGCAAATTTGATGAATGATATATTGTTTCAGAGAGTGTCTCGTTTAGTATCTGCTTTTATAATTTTCGTCGCCGATGAAAATTAGATTAAGCTCAGTTTTTCCTTGGCTGGTGGTAATTGTGATTTTTTTTAGGCCACACCCGCCATTTCTCGGAAATGTGATGAGCACCTATTTTGGCGACGTCCTTCTTTTTTTGTTGATCGCAGCTAGTTTTATTTATAGAAAAACAATTTCAAATCTGGAAGCTTTCGCTTTGCTAGGAGCGTTTTTAATTGCTTTTTCGTCTTTTCTTGTTATAACTTTTTCAGGATCTTATAATTTACTTCCGGAAGTTGTGAAGATTGTGTTTTATGGCTTTTCAGTTGCTTTTGTTGTAAATTGCAGACTCTTCGAAAGTATATCTTCAGAGTTAGCGTTATCCGTAATTGTTCTTGGTCTTTTTCTGGTTGCACTAGTTCAGTACTACAATGTTCCTTGGTTTGGTGAAGTTGTTAGGTTAATTTGGGGTGAAGCGAAATTACGATCTGCCGAGTCCACTGACCCTCGGGTCTATTCATCTTTGTTTAATGCAAACTGGTTTGGCGTAGTCGTTGCCGGGCTTGCTCTTCTTATTGTTGATCATTTTTTCATTACAAAAAGAATACTGCTCTCATCAATATTGTTCAGTGCCTGTATGTTGATGATTATGCTTTCTGGTTCAAGAACCGCTCTGATTGCATTTCTAGTTAGTTTTGCTTTCATTGTTATTGTCAGAATGAGATCCTTAGGCAATCTTGCGTTGATTTTATGTATGTTGGTGTTGGTTTTAGTGGTGGGAGTTTATATAAATAAAAGTTATGAAGTGAGTAACCGGTTTTTAGACGCTTCTGAATCTTTAGCTCAAAATGATGTTTCTGATATTAGGTCTTTGGGTGATAGGTTTAGTTCGTGGGAGAAGGGGCTAGAAATAATTGAGATCAATCCGATGCTCGGTGATGGGTCGCTTTTAGATGGATTCGTTGTGCATAATAGTTATATTTATGTTTTCGCTGGTTTTGGGATCCCTTTGGGCTGCGCTATGCTGCTGTTGATGTTTTTTATATTTTTTGTTGCTAGCAAATCCTATACTTCGAATGCCAGTAAAGGAGTCGTTTTCATTTCCGCCCTACCGCTGGCTATCGCTAGTTTTGCTGGCGAGTTTCTTGTTAGTACTCAGGTTTTTCTCTCGTACCTTGTCATAGTGTGTCTGTCAAGTAATATAAGTAGAGATAGGCACAGGCCGGAATTAAACTAATTAATTCCATTATTTTGAATGTAAGTATTTTATGTTTGATGTGGTAATCCCTGTTTTTAATAAAGAGTTATCTATTAAAAGAGCATTGGCTTCAATAGAGCTTCAAAGCGAGTTTGTTGATTCTGTGGTCGTTGTTAATGATGGCTCTAATGATAACTCGTTGAATAACATCGAAGAGTACAAAAAGGTTTCTAAGTTAAATATTGTTTTGATTAATCAATTGAATAAAGGGGTTTCATGTGCAAGAAATTCCGGAGTTCAGTATTGCAGAACAGAGTTTATATGTTTCTTGGATGCGGATGATGAATGGCGTCCTGGATACCTAAAAGAGATGTCTCGTTTGATAAGTCTCTATCAGGAAGCCAATTTGGTTTGCTTGGCCCATTTTATACAGGATGCAGCACGTAGGTATCGTCCATCACATGCATTTGGTGAATCAGAGGAAGGTTACGTCCATGACTTTTTCTTGTCATCGGCGAAGGGAAGCGTCGCTAATAGCTCTAAAGTAGCTGTTAGACGATCTATGTTCTTAGCGATTGGTGGCTTTCCTGAAGGCATTAAAGTTGGTGAGGATTTATTCTTTTGGATTAAGTGTGCATTAAATGGTCCTGTAGCGGCCAGTGGAAAAACTCTGGTTATTGTTCATCGTGACTTTGATGTTAATAGAGTAAAGCGAGTTAAGGGCGGAGTTCCTTATCCAGTTATATATTTTTCAGAAAACAGAGAATTAATCAATAATAATTTATCTCTGAAAAAGTATTTGTGCAAAATTGCGTTTAGGCATGTTGCTGGATCTGCGAAAGATAAAGATATAAAAACATGTATTTCAATAATAAAGCCATTGTTTGGAATTTCTATAATTTGGGGTTGCTTGAGTACGATTATTTGTTTGATTCCCAGCGGTATTTTGAGACTGGCTAAGAAAATTAGTTGAAATTATTCTGACGTATCGAAAATATTGCTGTGGGTCGATAGGGGAGTAAATGAAATTTATTAATTTCGGTTGCGTGCCTATGTCGTCGCGATTGTGGGTGTAATGTGAATTTTTGTTGAGCCCCTTTATTAGTAGCCGATTTCTTGAACATAATGTGCAGTGATGTTTTACTTACATGAAGATAATCTATGTTCTCTGAAGTCATAGGTACAATAACGAATGTTGGCCAATGACGCTAACGCGGGATAGTCTGCCGCTATGGCGACTACCAGCTTTGTTTTGCGCCTACTGCTTGCAATTGGTCCATAATCAATCGCCTCCTCTATTTAAGTCATATTTTTCCGTTGACGCTGCACAGCATTTTTTTGGTCTTCAATCGAACGGTTACTAGTTATGGGCTCGAATGTTGCGTGCACTAAGAATCGGTGCCTGAAGCTCTCAGCTTTCTTTGGCTCCAACTGACGGTGGTTTTCAAGCCACTGGTTGATGTGATGTTATTCAAACTAAGACGAGATTGTGTTGCAAAATAGAGCAAAAAGAATCCTTTTTTTAGTAAATACGGCTGAGTTCTTCCTGTCCCATCGAATGCCATTGGCAGTTGCAGCAAAAAAAGCCGGGTATGAAGTACATATTGCATCTGCATCCGGCGCGGCCGTGGCGATAATTCAGGCTATGGGTTTCAAGCATCACGAAATTGCATTTGTCCGTAGTGGTCAAAACCCGCTAGTCGAGATGAAAACGATAGTACAGTTGTTCAAGCTGTTTCGTCGTCTGGGACCTGATGTGCTGCACCTGATTACTATTAAACCTGTGCTGTATGGTGGTTTGGCTGCCCGGATAGCAGGAGTTCCGAGTGTGGTTTCTGCTGTGTCTGGGCTGGGTACGGTCTTTATTGCTGGTTCAATTGTTGCCAAGTTTAGGAAATGGGTCGTTACTCGGCTCTACTCTGTAGCCTTTAAGCAAAAGCGGTTAGCCGTTATCTTTCAAAACCCTGATGATAGGCAAGCGTTACTTTCAAGTCGTGCCCTGCAGGAAAGTGAAACCCGAATTATTAGAGGCTCCGGCGTGGCATTGTCCGATTATCCATTCCGGTCCGAGCCTGAGGGTGAGTCAGTGGTGGTTATGGCTTCCAGGCTTCTTAAAGACAAGGGCGTGTTTGAGTTCGTAGAAGCGGCTAGTATCTTACGTGAACGCGGTGTGACTGTGGCGATGCGGCTCATAGGTTCTCCAGACCCTGGTAACCAGACGAGTGTGACGGAACAAGACGTTAAGCGCTGGCATGAAGATGGTGTTGTGAGAACTCTTGGTTATCGCTCTGATATTGCAGATCAGTACGCCGACGCCAATATCGTATGTTTGCCATCTTACCGTGAAGGCCTACCGAAAAGCTTGGTTGAGGCTGCTGCGTGTGGCCGGGCAGTTGTTACCACGGACGTCCCTGGCTGTCGTGATGCAATTATTCCAGGTAAGACCGGGCTTTTGGTGCCGGTTAGAAATGCGGTTGCGTTGGCTGATGCGATTCAGAGTCTGATCGAAGATAGTGATCTAAGAATAAGAATGGGGCAGGCGGGCAGAAAGCTGGCTGAGGATGCCTTTGCAATCGAGAAAATCGTTGACCAGCATTTGCGAATTTATGAGGACCTACAAGGTGACGGCTAACTTCGAGCGTGAGCTTCTGTGAATACCTTACTAACTGGCGCAACCGGATTTGTCGGTAAATGCCTGGCTGAGGTGCTTGATCAGCAGGAGGCTTATCTGTTGACCTGCGCTGTAAGATGGATTGGCGGTACTCAGTGTGGGCGTGAAGTGGAGATCAGCGGCATCGATGCTGATACCGACTGGACTACTGCACTAATTGATCAGCAGGTTGTTATTCATGCGGCGGCCCGCGCCCATATTATGAAAGACGAGGTGTCTGATCCGCTTTCGGAATATCGCAAGGTTAACGTGGAGGGCACTCTCAATCTTGCGCGTCAAGCGGTGGAAGCTGGCGTGAGGCGCTTTATCTATATAAGTTCCATAAAGGTTAATGGTGAATGGACGCCCCAGGGCGAGCCATTCACCGCTGAAGATACGCCAGCACCTGAAGATCATTATGGTATTTCTAAGCTGGAGGCCGAGCAGGGCCTTCAGGAGCTGGCGGCTGAGACTGGAATGGAAGTGGTGATCATTCGCCCACCTTTGGTTTACGGGCCAGGAGTAAAGGGTAACTTCGCCAGTATGATGAAGCTGGTAGGCAGAGAATTGCCTTTGCCTCTTGGTGCTGTTCAAAACAGTCGTTCACTGGTCGCGCTGGATAACCTGGTTGACTTCGTTATTACCTGCATCTCGCATCCTGCCGCTGCCAATCAGGTCTTTTTGGTAAGCGACGGGGAAGACCTTTCTACTACTGAGTTGTTGCGCGCGATTGCCCGGGCCATGGGGAGGCGTTCCCGTTTGATTCCAGTGCCAGCCAGAGTTTTTCTGTTCGGGGCATCTTTGCTGGGCAAGAGTGCAGTTGCAAAGCGTCTACTCGGTTCTTTGCAGGTGGATATTTCCAAAAACCGTGACATTTTGGGCTGGCACCCTCCCATATCTGTGGCGAAAGGTATGGCCAGAGCGGTGGGGCATCCGGTTGGCTAGTCGAAAGTTTGGTGGAAAATAAATAGTTCTCTATTGGATGTTATCTGTGATTCGATTATTTGATTTTGTGTTTTCGTTGCTAGGGCTGGTAGTTGGTTTTCCGGTTCTACTGCTACTGACGGTGATAGGTCTATTTGATACAGGCTCTCCTATTTTCACGCAGGAGCGGGTAGGTCGTAATAAGAGGCCATTCACTCTGGTAAAATTCCGCACGATGACGAAAGACACGGCATCTGTGGCCAGTCACTTAGCAAACGTCGATGCGATTACCACGTTCGGGCGCTTCCTGCGTCGAACAAAGTTGGATGAATTGCCCCAGTTGTGGAATGTGCTCAAAGGCGAGATGAGTTTGGTTGGGCCTCGGCCCTGCTTGTTTAACCAAGAAGAACTGATAGCAGAAAGGGAGCAGCGGGGTGTTTTGTCTGCGCGTCCTGGGATTACGGGGCTAGCCCAAGTCAAAGATATCGATATGTCGACCCCGCGGCTCTTGGCAGAGACAGACCAGAAGATGTTAGAGAATTTAACGATGGGTGCTTACTTTAAGTATATCTTTATGACAGTTGCTGGCAAAGGTGCCGGCGACAGGGTTCCTGGAAGGGACTAAGTGCCAGAGGGTTTCGAATGTTTAATTCCGTGTTACTTGCGGGGCCGTCCTATACTGTTAAAGGTGCCATTCTGTGTGCATTGAAATCTGGGTTTACTGATGGCAACGAATGGCGATGGGCGATGGACAGTGAGTTCCAATCTCGATGGAAGCGGGAGGTAACCCTGTGAGCAGGAGCAGGTCGGCAAAGCGTGGGGACAGTAATTTCTTGATTAGGGCGTTCCTGAATCTTCCCAGATTTCAAAAGCGGGTCGTGTCCGTTCTGTCGGACGCGTTCTTTCTGTTTTTTGCCATATGGGCTGCTTTCGCCTTGCGCCTGGAACAGCATCTTTGGTTGCCTACTCGAGAACAACTCACGATTGCTGCCATTACAGTGGTATTTACCATTGGTGTTTTCGTTCGCCTAGGGTTGTATAGGGCGGTTATCCGGTATCTTGGTGACCGAGCGTTCCTCACCATCATCTATGGGGTAATAGCCTCGAGCGTAACGCTGATTACCTTAGGCTACTTGTTGCAGGTGTTTGTGCCTCGTTCAGTGCCCATTATTTATGGCGCACTTGCTTTCCTGTTTGTCAGCGGCACCCGCCTGGGCGTGCGAATGATCGTGAACCATCCCAAGCAGATGGCGAAAGAAGCGGTTGCTATCGTGGGTGCGGGCGAAACAGGCATGCAACTGGCATCCGCTCTGGAGCAGGGCACCGAGTACCGGCCTGTCGTTTTTGTGTCATTTGACCGAGCGAACCATAAGTCCATGATCAATGGCTTGCCCGTCGTCAGCATTAACCACATCGCCAAGCATATGCCGAAGCACCAAGTGCAGCGGATTCTGCTGGCGCTGGATGAAGGTACGCAAATTGATCGCAAGAAACTGCTGAAGCAGCTTGAGCCATTGTCGATCCCGGTCCAGACCGTTCCTTCCATGTCGGAACTGGTGGCGGGCCAGGCGCGGATTAATGACATCCGGGATCTGGAGATTGAAGACCTGCTGGGGCGAGACCCGGTTCGGCCGGACTCTGCCGTTGTAGCCAAGAGTCTGTACCAAAAATCCGTGATGGTCACTGGCGCGGGCGGTTCGATTGGCTCAGAGTTGTGCCGCCAGATTATTCGTCATCGTCCGCGCGCGTTGGTACTGTTCGAGCAGTCCGAATTTTCCCTGTACGCCATTGAGCGTGAGCTGAGCTCCATCAATCGGGTGGAGGGGCTGGGGGTAGAATTGCATCCCTTACTCGGTAATGTGGGGCATCGGCGCCGCTGCGAGTCTGCCATGAGGGCGTTTGGTGTGCAGACGGTATACCACGCAGCCGCCTATAAGCACGTGCCCTTGGTTGAACATAACGTGATAGAAGGCGTGCAGAATAACGTGTTTGGCACCTGGCACACGGCTGAAGCCGCTATTGCAGCCGGTGTTGAGCGTTTTGTGCTGATTTCCACGGACAAGGCAGTTCGCCCCACCAATGTGATGGGGGCCAGCAAGCGGCTGGCGGAACTGGTGCTGCAGGCGTTGGCACAGCGGCAGAAAAAGACGGTGTTCTCCATGGTGCGTTTCGGCAACGTGCTTGGTTCTTCTGGTTCCGTAGTTCCGCTTTTCCGGGATCAGATTCGCGATGGTGGCCCGGTTACCGTTACCCATCCGGACATTATCCGGTACTTCATGACCATTCCTGAAGCCAGCCAACTGGTTCTCCAGGCCGGCAGTATCGGCCTGGGTGGCGAGGTGTTTGTGTTGGATATGGGCGAGCCGGTGAAGATTGCGGACCTGGCCCGCAAGATGATTCACCTCATGGGGCTGGAAGAGAAAACGGAAAGCAATCCCGCAGGTGATATTGAGGTGACCTTTAGCGGCCTTCGCCCTGGGGAAAAGCTGTATGAAGAACTGTTGATTGGTGACGATCCGCAAGGTACTTCGCACCCACGAATCATGATGGCACGGGAAGTTTATCTTCCCTGGGAGCAGGTAGAAGACTTCCTCAGTCAGTTGCAGCGGGCGAGCCAGGCATTCGATTGCAGCGCGATTATCGAAGTTCTTAAGAGTGCCAAAACGGGTTACGCGCCCAACGGCAACCTGGAGGACCTGGTGTGGTGTAACGGGCAGTCCGATGTTGTGGCTGCGGATCGCCAGGGCGATAAAGTGCACCGGTTGTCGGTGTAAGAAAATACGTTTCAAGAGCAAGGTTGCTGTTTCATGTCTGAAAATATCGTCTGGCATCACCAGAAAGTCACCCGGGCGGACCGCGCTTCCATCAAGAACCAGAGCCCGTGCCTGTTGTGGTTTACGGGCCTGAGTGGTTCCGGCAAGTCCACCATTGCCAATGCTCTGGATGTTGCCTTGTTTGAGCGCGGTTACCACACGTTCCTGCTGGATGGCGATAACGTGCGCCACGGCCTGAACAGGGATCTGGGGTTTTCTGATGAAGACCGTGTTGAGAACATTCGCCGTATTGGCGAGGTGAGTAAGTTGTTCACCGATTCCGGCGTGATTGTTCTCAGTGCGTTTATCTCACCCTTCACCAGTGATAGGCGCTTGGTGCGTAACCTGTTCCCGGCGGGTGAGTTCATTGAGGTGTTCATGGATACCCCGCTTCAGACGTGTGAAGAGCGGGATCCAAAGGGTCTTTATGAAAAGGCCAGGGCGGGAAAGATCAAACACTTTACAGGTATCGATTCCCCCTATGAGGCGCCTGAACGCCCGGAAGTGCGCCTGGATACGTCGCAGATGTCGGTGGATGATTGTGTGAATCGCTTGATCAGTTACCTGCTGGACCGGCAATTGATCTTTACGTCGCCACAAGCCACCGGAGCGTAAGCGCCTATGGCGTGGGAAGCCATTGTTACCCTGCTTACCTTGTTCTCGGTTCTGGCAGCATTGGTGATTACACGGGTGTCGGCCGATCTGGTGCTGATGGCGGCCCTGGCGTTCCTGTTGATTACCGGCATCCTGGGGCCGGCTGACGCGTTGGCAGGGTTTGCAAACCCAGGCGTGATTACCATTGCAACGCTCTATGTGGTAGCCGCCGGCCTGAAAGAAACCGGGGCCGTTCAGTGGATTGCCCGTTTGCTACTCGGGCATCCGAAAACCGAGAAAGGCGCGCAGCTTCGGATGCTCGCGCCGACTGGTATCCTCAGCGGTTTCATGAACAATACGGCCGTTGTGGCGATGTTCATCCCCGCCATTCAGGACTGGGCCCAGCGCCTGGGTATTCCATCCTCACGCCTTCTCTTACCCTTGAGCTACGCCGCCATTCTGGGCGGTACCTGCACGTTGATTGGTACCAGCACCAACCTGGTGGTGGATGGCATGCTGCAGGCGCGCCTGGGTATTAATCTGGGGTTGTTTGAGTTGGCCTGGGTGGGCGTGCCGCTGTTGTTGGTGGGTGGATGCTATTTGGTGCTGGTGGCATCTCGCATATTGCCGGACCGGGGAGGCATGCGGGAGGAACTGGAGCAGGTTCGGGAATACGGCGTAGAGGTGGAAGTGGACGCCGCTGGCCCGTTGGTGGGCAAAACCGTGGCTCAGGCTGGTTTGCGTGCACTGAATTACGGTTACCTGACGGAGATCGACCGGGGTGGCCGGCTGATTACGGCGGTGGAGCCGGATCGGATGCTGCAACCGGGGGATAGGTTGTATTTTGTGGGCGCGCCGGAATGCGCCAGTGAGTTGCGTCGGATTCAAGGCCTGAAACCAGCCCATGCCAGTATCCAGAAACTGGATCTGGCGAACCATCAGCGCTGCCTGGTGGAAGTGGTGCTGGGACAGGAATTCACGGCTCTGGGGAAGACCGTGCGGGAAAGCCGTTTCCGTACTCGCTTTAACGCCGCGATTCTCTCAGTTTCGCGTGAGGGGAGTAGGGTGCCTGGTAAACTGGGTGATATCACCTTCCGGATGGGCGATACCCTTTTATTGGAGGCCAGTCACCAATTTGTAGAGCAGTACCGCTTCCGCCGGGACTTTTTGTTGGTCAGCGCCCTGAACGATTCCACGCCACCGGATTTTCACCGGGCGCCCCGGGCGCTGGGAATCTTGTTGTTGATGGTTGTGGCCAGTGCTACCGGGCTATTACAGATTATAGAGGCGGCCTTCCTGGCCGCGGGCGCAATGATTGTCACTGGGTGCATTACGGCCAGCCGTGCCCGCCGGAGTGTGGATTTGCCAGTACTGGTGGTGATTTCGGCCTCTTTTGCGCTAGGCAATGCCATGACGGAAACCGGTGGGGCCGAGTGGGTAGCCGCCAGCCTGTTGGGTCTGTTCGGCCCGCTCACGCCCTGGCTCGCTCTGGCGTTGGTGTATATCCTCACCGCTGCCTTTACCGAAGCTATCACCAACAACGCGGCAGCGGTGCTGATGTTTCCGATTGCGTTGGCGGTGTCTGAACAATTAGGCGTTCATTTCCTGCCGTTTGCCGTGGCCGTGATGTTCGCTGCTTCGGCGTCGTTTATTACGCCTCTGGGTTATCAGACCAATCTCATGGTTTATGGCCCCGGCCGCTACCAGTTCATGGATTACGTGCGTTTGGGCTTTCCGTTGAGCCTGCTCGTAGGCTCAACCGCTATCGGTTTGATCCCGTTTGTCTGGGGATTTTGAGCTGTTTGGGAATATACTGGCAGAAAGCGAATTGTGAATAACAAGGATGTGTTGGATGATCGATATAAAACACCACGGAGCGGTGTCAGGTGTAACCGGTTCTTGCCACGAGCTGGTAGTTGGCCGTTCCGGCATTTTGATTGATTGCGGCCTGTTCCAGGGTGCGGAAGCCTGTAACGGCGCGAGTGCGTCGAATCTCGCCATTGATTTCTCCATTAGCCATATCCGTGCGCTGGTGGTCACCCATGTGCACATCGACCACGTCGGTCGCATTCCCTATCTTCTGGCTGCCGGGTTTGACGGGCCGATTATCTGTTCGGAGCCATCGGCCATTATGTTGCCGGAGATTCTTGAGGATGCCCTGAAGATTGGCTTCACCCGGGACCGGGCCCTGATTGAGAGGGTGCTTGGGTTGATTCGATCCCGTCTTGTGCCGGTGGCCTACGAGCAATGGCATTCGGTGTTCGATGGCAAGGATGAGTCGCTTTCCGTTCGGTTGCAGAGGGCCGGGCATATTCTTGGTTCGGCTTATGTGGAGTGCGAAGCGGAGAGCGATGGCGAGTTCGAGCGTGTCGTGTTCAGTGGTGATCTTGGGGCTTCCCATGCGCCACTGTTGCCTGAGCCACAGCCGCCGGAGCGTGCTGACAGGTTGGTGATTGAAAGCACCTACGGCGATAAGGACCACGAGAGCCGGGAAGAGCGTCGTTATCGTCTAAAGGCGGTGCTGGAGCACGCCCTTGAGGACGGCGGGACGGTACTGGTGCCGGCGTTCAGCATTGGGCGTACGCAGGATCTGCTGTATGAAATTGAAAGTCTGATTCATGAGTTCGGCAGCGATGACGTCGGGCCGGACTTGCCTTGGCGGGATCTCGAGATCGTTGTGGACTCGCCTCTGGCCGCCACTTTTACCGGTATCTACCGGGACCTCAAGCCTTTCTGGGACGCTGAAGCCACCGAATTGGTCAGTCAGGGCAGGCACCCGCTCTCGTTCGAACAACTCGCGCTGATCAACAGCCATGAAGACCACCTCAATGCCGTGGATTATCTGGCAAAGTCACACCGCCCCTGCGTGGTGCTTGCTGGCTCTGGCATGTGTGCAGGGGGCAGGGTGGTGAACTACCTGAAGGCCATGCTGGCGGATGAACGCAACGATGTGTTGTTCGTGGGCTATCAGGCCAAGGGCACGCCGGGCAGGGATATTCTCGCCTATGGGCCTCGTGGTGGCTGGGTGGAGTTTGACGGCCAGCGTTACGATATTCGCGCCCGGGTTCATCAAGTGGGTGGTTACTCCGCCCATGGGGGGCAATCGGATTTGCTGCGGTTCGTAAGCGGAATTGAGTCGCCACCAACAGAGATCAGGATTGTGCATGGTGATGCGAAAGCCAAAGAATCGTTGAAAAGCCATTTTCTTTCCGCCGGACTAACGGGGATAATGATCCCAGGTTTGGCGTAAACCAGTTATTTGTTATTAAAGGATTGTTGGAATCATGAAAAAGATCGCCGTCGTCGGCCTGGGATATGTCGGTTTGCCTTTGGCCGCCGCATTTGGGGAAAAGCGGGACGTTGTTGGTTTTGATATCAACGTAAAGCGAATAGCCGAACTAAAAGATGGCGTGGATTTTACCCGTGAGGTTTCCCGCGAAGAGCTGGCGGCTTCAAAAGGGTTGTCGTTTGCCGACACCCTGGACGGTATTCGCGATTGCCAGATCTATATTGTGACTGTGCCCACACCAATTGATGAGTTTAAATCCCCGGACTTAACACCGCTGGTGAAAGCCAGTGAGAGTGTGGGGAGCGTGCTCAAGCGTGGCGATATTGTTATTTATGAGTCCACGGTTTATCCGGGGGCAACGGAAGAAGTCTGCGTTCCCATTCTGGAAAAAGTTTCCGGCCTTGTGTTCAACCAGGACTTCCACGCCGGTTACAGTCCGGAGCGGATTAACCCTGGTGATAAAGAGCACCGGGTAACGACCATTAAAAAAGTGACTTCGGGCTCCACGCCGGCCATCGCCGATGAAGTGGACGCGATTTATGCCGGTATTATTACCGCTGGTACTCACAAGGCCAGTTCCATTAAGGTGGCCGAGGCGGCCAAGGTGATTGAGAATACCCAGCGTGATTTGAACATTGCGCTAATGAATGAGTTATCAATGATTTTTTCCAAGCTTAAAATTGATACTCACGAAGTGATTGCTGCCGCATCGACCAAGTGGAATTTCCTCCCGTTCAAACCGGGATTGGTTGGCGGGCACTGCATTGGCGTGGACCCTTACTATCTGACTCATAAGGCCCAGGCCATTGGCTATCATCCGGAAATTATCCTGTCTGGCCGCCGCGTAAATGACAACATGGGCCCGTATGCAGCGTCTGAATTGGTGAAGGCGATGATCAAGGCCGGGCATACGGTTGCCAACGCTCGGGTGTTGATCATGGGCTTTACTTTTAAGGAGAACTGCCCCGATTTACGTAATACTCGCGTTATTGATGTGGTTAAGGAGTTGTCTGAATTTGGTTGCAAGGTGGATGTAACGGATTGCTGGGCCGACAATGAAGAGGCTGAGCACGAATACGGAATCACATTGAACCAGAATCCGGAAAAAGCCCAGTACGATGCGGTACTTCTGGCAGTGCCACATAGGGAATATGTGGCGCGCTCTTCCCATAATCTACGCGAGTATATGAAAGACAACGGGGTTTTGTTTGATCTGAAAGGTGTATTGCCACTGGGTGAAGCTGATTTGCGTTTATAAACGCTTTGGCTATTTAAATAAAAAACCAGCCTGCGGGCTGGTTTTTTGGTTACTTTTCCGTAAATGAATTATTTTGCCATGGCCTGTTTTATGGATTACTATTTCTCGTGACTTTCAGTCATAACCGTCATATTCAAAAATTATCCATTCGCAGGTTCCGTGCTTGGTTGTCTGAACTAATTGCGGCCTTCGAATATCGGCAAATCAATAGCAGTTATTTAAATAAGGGTTTGTATCCATGGCAAAGATTAACGATTACTACCAGAAAAAACAGCTTATGGAAAAGCTCTCTGAAGAACTGGCGAAACTGGAGCAGGACCAGGCGCTGAAAAGCGAGCTTGAGTTTGAAAACAAGGTTCGCGACCTGATGAAGAAGTATGACAAGTCGCCAAAAGACGTTCTGCAGATTCTGGGCGCCATTGATCCGTCCATTTCCGGTGCCAAGGCTGATGCATCCACCGGCAGCCGCCCCAAGCGCCCGATGAAGACCTACAAGAACCCGAACACCGGTGAAGTGGTCAAGACGCGTGGTGGGAACCACAAGGTATTGAACGAGTGGCGCCAGAAGCATGGAAAAGAAACTGTGCAGAGCTGGCAGCAGGACTGATTGAGTCGTTTTTAACGTGGTGTCGGATTACGGCTTTGCGTAATCCGACCTACGATTGCTCCCCGAATACCACCACCCGGTTTCTTCCCCCTTCCTTGGCGGCGTACAACGCTTCATCCGCCTGTTGTAACCACTGCATATGATTCTCCGGCCTATCCGTTAAGGGAGCGATGCCAATGCTGACGGTGTACTGGATCGGTGCTGCCGTGGTTTGAACCGTGCTGTTCTGTATGGCCTCCCTTATGCGCTCGCAAATCACCCTGGCGCCTTCGGCATCGGTTTCCGGCAGGATGATGCCGAACTCCTCGCCACCGTAGCGGCCGGGGCTGTCGGACTGGCGCAGGTTGTCTTTCATAACCTTGGCGGTGTACTTGATGACTTCGTCACCCGCCAGGTGGCCGTAGGTATCGTTCACCGCTTTGAAGTGGTCTATGTCGAACATGATCAGGCAGGTGTTGTGACCATAACGACGGTAGCGTTCGTATTCGGCGTCGATCAGGTTTTCCCAGGTACCACGGTTGAGCAGACCGGTCAGGCGGTCGGTCATGCTCAGCTTGGCCAGTTGTTCGTTGGCGGTTTCCAGTGCCCGTTTGCTGGTGGCGATGTCGGTGACGTCGTAGACCATCAGGCAGATTTTCTCGACCTGGCCGTCTGGCCCGGAGAGGGGGCTGATGGTCAGATTCTGGTACATGAAGTCTTCGGTGCCGGTTATCGGGCGTGTGTTGCGAAAGCGGAACAGGTAAGGGCGCTGTTCCCAGGAGGTGAATGCCCGGGTGTTTAGCATGGCGACTGAGTCGACCTTGCGGGTCAGCCATGCTTTGGGGATGTCCGGGAACACGTCAAACAGAACCTGCTCGCGAATCTTGCTGGCGGTGATGCCGCTATGGTGTTCCATGAAGCCATTCCAGGCCTGCACGCGGAAGTCCAGGTCCAGAACCACCAGGCCGACTTCCACCGATTCCAGCATGTCCACCAGCCAGTGGAAGGTGCTTGCTCCGATCTCTTTAATGGCCATGGTTAATCCACCAGGTACTGTAGTCGTTGTTCAAGGAAGGGCACTGAATCTTCTGTCAGCAATACCAGCATGTCACAACTGATCTCCCGGTCTTCCAGTTCATAGCTGATTTCAATACACAGCAGCTTTTCGTGGCGAGTACTGTGGTGTTCCAGCAGGTCTCCGATCTGTCTATGCTGGCCCAGGACGGTTGGGTGACCAAGACCGAGTTTAAGATCCAGCTGGTCGCCAATGCCTTTGAGGAAGGCGCCAAACAGGATGCTGGACATGTCCATGAGCACCTCTACCTGAATGCTTTCGGTGTCCATGTCCTCGTAATGGAGCAGTTCGGCCATATCGTTGAAGCTGGCGTCGGCAAACAGAAGAAGGGCCTCCCCCGCAATACCAGCGCCGGTGAATCCCTGGCAGACAGCGGAGTAGTTGCTGTCCGCCTGGGCGGCTGAAATCGCCATGCTGAGCTCCGAGCGGGCAATCATTTCCACCCGGGGGATGGGCTGTTTGACGAATACCCGCAGCAGTCTTGCCAGCAAGTCGGACGAACGGCCCATGGCAACGTTGGCGATTTCCTGGAGATAGTCGTTCAGGCTAATCGGTGCGCTGGTTGAAGTGGTGTTGGTGGTATCGGCCGAAGCGCTCTGCTCGTGGTCTTCAACCAGATCCTCAGGGCGCAGAAAGCCGTAGTCCTGCAGCAGCTTTAAAACCAGGTCGGTGTCCGTAGGCTTTTTTATGAATTCGATGGCGCCGAGCTTGCGGACTCGAGCCCGCGCTTCCGGTTGGATGTCGCCGGAAACGACGATCGTCAACACGGGAAGATCCTCTTTCCTGATGGCGTCCAGAACCTCGTAGCCATCCATTTCCGGCATATTGAGGTCCAGAAACAGCAATTCGCCGGCACCGGCACGGAGCTTTTCCAGAGCATTGCGGCCATCAAATGCGAAGGTAACTTCAGCGTTCCAGTTTTTGGGTAAAGCGCGTGCCATTTGTTTTCGGGCGAGAGAGGAATCGTCGCAGATAAGAACGCGGGTGGTCATGGGGGCTCCGTTTATTATTTAACCCCAGTATAGCAGTGCCTGAAGTGAATTCTATGCCCTGTGAACTATCTCACTCTATTGGCTCGGCAGCCTGGGATATAGTGCTCCTGCGGTCATAATAAGAATTGATTCAGAGACACAACACTATGAGACAGGATGCTTGTTGGTATGCTGTCCCTCTCACCATCTGTCTGGGTATGTCGCCTGTTGCCCTGGCAGAGTTGGAGCCTATTTCCGAACAGGAAATGAGCCAGGTGCAAGGGCAGGCAATGATGACGGTGGATCATGTGGATGGAGTAAACCACCGGTTTACCCGCGTGACACTGGGGGTAGACGCAGAAACCCGGCTGAACGCCGACGGTGTGGTGATGGGCGGGGATGATTCTGGCGCCGATCTCGATATCAAGAATTTCGCGCTCGGCCACTACGTGCGCGACGACACTCGTGTCCAGATCGACGGCAACACCTACAACGTGGACGAGGTGGTTCCGTTTGAGGGTGTTGAACCCTATCTTGAACTGGCTGAACGGGATGGTCAGCTCTCCGGTTTCCGCTTTGGTCTGAACCAGGCTCGGGGCACGCTTTCTGGCGAGATCGCCAGCTTCAGTGGCAACCTGAACCTGAAAATCAACGATGCAGACGGCAACCCGGTGGACGCCATGCTGTTCGATGATGCAGGAGTGGCCACCAATCACCGAGCAACCCAGATCGGTCTGGCGGGTGAAGACGGAACCTGCAGTCAATGTGTGCCGCTGACCAATCTGCTGTCCATGGATATTGGTGTGGACAATGGCGATGGCACGGTTGGCTTTACGGAAGACCTGTTCCTGGCGTTCCAGCGTGAGTCTGTGGACTGGCAGGACCTGGGAGGCCCTGGCGCCATTCAGGGGCCTGAAGGCGTGTTCCTGAATCTGCCCACCAGCATGACGCTGGACATGCAGACACTGCAGAACGGTGTTCAGCGGGAGCGCACGCATTACGTGGATCGCGGTACCGGGATGTTTTGATTACACTACCCTGCATTCGACCGATTCACGCAATGCAGGAGTTCTCTCGGTGATCCGTTCTTTCTACTGGCACGACTACGAAACCTTTGGTGTCGACCCCGTACACGATCGTCCCTCCCAGTTTGCCGGGGTGCGCACCGATGCAGATCTGAACATCATCGAAGACCCGCTGATTATCTACTGCGCACCGGCTGACGACTACGTGCCCTCGCCAGAAGCCTGCCTGATTACCGGCATTACCCCACAAAAGGCATTGGAAGACGGTTTTCCCGAGGCGGAGTTTATCGCACAGGTCAACGAGGCCTTCAGCCAGCCCGGCACTTGCGCCGTGGGTTACAATAGCCTGCGCTTCGATGACGAAGTGTCCCGCCATACCCTGTACCGTAACCTTCGTGACCCTTATGCCAGAGAATGGCAGAACGGCAATTCCCGCTGGGATATCATCGACATGGTGCGCCTGACCTACGCGTTGCGACCAGAGGGTATTCAATGGCCAAAGAAGGAAGACGGCAGCCCCAGTTTCAAGTTGGAAGAACTCACGGTCGCCAACGGCATTGCCCATGAAGCCGCTCACGATGCTCTGTCGGATGTAGAGGCTACCATCGCGGTGGCAAAGCTGATCAAGGAAAAGCAGCCAAAGCTGTTTGAGTTTGTGCTGCAAAACAAGGACAAGCACTCCGCCCGCGCCATGCTGGATACTGCCAGTATGAAGCCAGTGTTCCACATTTCCGCAAAGTACCCGGCCACCCGTGGTTGCTGCGCAATGGTGGCGCCATTGGCTGATCACCCCACCAACAAGAACCTGGTGATCGTGTACGACCTGCGCGAAGACCCAAGCGAGTTGATTCACGCTACGCCTGAGCAGATCCGTGAGCGGGTATTTACTTCCCAGGCGGAGTTAGGGGAGGGCACCAGCCGTTTTCCACTCAAAGGCGTGCAACTGAACAAGTGCCCGGTACTGGCCCCCGCCACCATGCTGAAATCCCTCTCTGAGGAGCGGCTTGCCGAGCTGGAACTGGACGGCGACAAGCTGCGTGAGCACCTGGCCATTTTGCGCAAGGCGCCGGATCTGCCAGCCCGAATCGCTCAGGCCTTCGATCACCCCCATGAAGGTGACCTGACGGATCCGGACGAACAGCTTTACGCTGGCGGTTTTATCAGCAAAACCGACCGCGAGAAGCTCAACTGGCTATTGCAGCAGCCGGTGGAAACCCTGGGAGAACAGGAAGTACGGTTTGAGGATGGTCGTCTGGAAGAAATGGTGTTTCGCTATCGCGCCAGGAATTACCCCAATACGCTGATATCCGAAGAGCAGGAGAAGTGGGAAGTCTTTCGTCAGCAGCGGCTGATGCAGCCCAAGAAAGGGTGGCGGTCTCTGGAGGAGTTCTTCAAGATTTTGCAGAATCTTGCCGCTGATCCGGAGCTTACGCCGGAAAAGCGGCATGTTCTGGAAGAGCTTCACCTCTATGGTGAATCCCTGATTCCTTACGTCTAGCGCCGGCGCTGGAAGTACACGGACAGGCCTTGACCCATCAAGCTTTGCACCTCGCTTCCCAGAGCCTCAGCCTGGATCTGTTTCTGTACAGGCTTGGTGGCGAGGCTGTGGCCGTCGGTGTCCCGGGCTTTTACCAGTTTCCAGTCCACTTCGTTGCTGAGCAGCGCCATCAGCTCTTTTAGCTGCCTGGAATCCTGCTCACTGAACCAACGGTCGCGGCAGCCACCCAGGCCGTAGAAGTCGGTTTCGGCAACCAGGGATTGCCACATCGGATCCTGCCGATTGGTCAGTACCATCCTTCGGAGTTGACGCAGGGCCGTACGTGTCGGTTTGAGGTCGTGTTGGGAGATCAGGCGGCGGATCTGCTTGTCGCCATCGGTCTGTTCGTTGACGGCGGTGTGCATATGGACAACAGCACCGTTGCCGGTCGCTGAACTCACCAGGGCTGCGAGGGACACCTCGGTCATGCTTGTTGACGGCAGGCGCCCGATTTCGATCCAGTGCACCTTGTGGTCATCGGTGACGAATTGCTGGGCGATGGACCAGGGCCAGAACACGATGTTGCTGATGCCCATCTCGCCCGCGAGTCGCGTTGCCTTGGCAACGTTGGCCAGGGATTCATCCACGGCGATCACTTCCACGTCTTTCAGGTAGTGCGCCAGTTCCATGGCGCGCTGGCCGGACTGGGCGCCACACACCATGATTCGGATCGTTTCCGGCAATTGCTCGGTACTCATGCCCAGCTCGGTCGCCATTATGGCTTTCAGGCTGGTTTCGGAGCGATAGGCAAGTTTCGACCAGTTGGGCCAGGCCTGGGGCACATCGGTTTTCTCCAGACAAAGCTCGGCTGATTTCTCGTCGAAATTCTGTTTGATGGCCTCTTCCGACGCGCGGTTATAGTAGCTCGCGGCCATCATCCCCTGCATGGCAACCGGCCAGTCCACCAGGTTCCAGCGGCCAAGGTGTACAGCATACTTCTGATGGAACAGAGCGCCGTACATGGCACTGATGATCAGCGAACCGATCATGCCATCCTGTTGCTCGCCCATGGCAAGTTGGGCGCAAATGCTGTCGTTGATGGCTGAGGCCAGCCGTTCTTCGTCGTCCTCCGCGGTCAGGGCGTAACCGGTGCGATCGGCGTAGACCGCCAGGGCCAGTGCCAGCGGTTGAAGTTCGTCCCGCAGTTCAACAGTCTGTGCGACTTCCGCGATAATCGCCCGGCGCAGCAGGGTGGCCAGCTCTTCCACGGCTGGGTCTGGCATCAGGGTTTTTTCCAGTGCCAGGATCAGCAGTTCGTCCTCGCTGGCGGCGTCCAGAGCCACTTGAGCATTCGGGTTTTCCAGATCGTATTGCTGGCGGATGATGGCGCCTACGAAACGGCCGATTTCCTGGTGGGGCAGGCCGTCATGTCGCAGCAAAAGGATAGCGTCGCGGGCCAGTTTGGTGTCAGCCCTGTTCACATCCAGATGCTCCGCACAGGTCAGCATGCCACTATAGATAGACGGCCATTCCAGGCCCATTTCCAGCAGTTTGCGGTAGTGCAGGTAGGCTACGTCGAACTGGCCCTGAAGGCGCTTGGCATGGGCGACTCCGCCGAAAGCGGCGGCGGATTGCCGGTCCATTTCCAGGGCCTGGATGAAATACTGCTCCGCCAGGGCCGGGCGCTCGGACTTGATTGCCCAGTAGCCCAGGTTGGTGAACTGCTGGGGCTGTGCCGGGTCATGGCTCAAGCTGTCCGTGAACAGGGTGTGTGCCTTATCAAGTGCCCCTTCGTCCATTTCCACACGCCCCATCAAGCCCAGCGCGCCTGCGTTACCGGGTTCCTGCGCCAGAACCTCATTCAGGTAGTCACGGCATTCCTGCCGCGCCTTGAGACGCTGAACCAGCGATGTCGGGCTGTTTGACTCGGCATAAGCCAGGTTTGCCTGCAGCAGTAGCCGCGCAATATGGGCTTTTTGTGCGTCTGTGGCATGGATGTTGTGCTGTGCTTGCATGGGGCTACCCCTTTGACTCTGTGACGAAACCCGATTAACCCTGCAGCAACTGCAGAACCTGCTGTGGCCTTGCGTTGGCCTGGGCCAATACCGACAAGCCGGCCTGCTGCAGCACCTGGGTGCGGGCGAGTTCTGCGGATTCGGCGGCAAAGTCTGCGTCACGAATCCGTGAACGCGCGGCCGACAGGTTCTCAGAGGTCGTGCTCAGGTTGGCAATGGTCGACTCGAGTCGATTCTGGGCAGCGCCCAGGTCGGCACGAATGCCACTGATGGTTTCCAATGCCGCGTCCACAACTGCGAGTGCGCTGGTGGCGCCGTCAACGGTGCTTATATCGATACCTGCCACTTCTTCAGGCGTAGAGCCGGCGGCGGTATTCTGTGCACTGTTCAGGACGCTGCCTGCGGCCAGGGTGGCGTCAGACGTCGCCGCGAAGCTAACGGACGAGTCCAGCGTCAATTCGCCGGCAACCCGTGTGGCATTAGCTCCACCACTTGTCAGTTCGATGGCGCTCGGGTCGCCGCTACCCTGTACCGCCAACTGTTGAGAGCCGGCAGCGGTAAAGTCTTCGATAGTGATGTCTTTACCCTGTTCCTGAATCAGCGTGATACTGCCGTCGTTAGCAACTTCCGCGGTAATGCCGGTCTTGCCAGACGCGGCGTTCACCTCACGTGCAATCGCTGAGAGGTCGTTTGCATCGGTGATCTGCGCGGAAATGGTCGCTGAGCTGCTCCCATTGGAAAGGGTGAGCGACACGGTTTGAGGCACGGCGATTGGCGTGGTAGCGGTGTTGCTCAGGGTCGCCGATGTTCTTGCCGTCGCGTTCACACCCGTCGTGGCACCAATGTCGTTGATGGCTGCGGCGATGTCTTCTGCCGTGTCACCTGCTGTAATGGGCACCACCTGGCTGTCCAGCGAGCTGGAAATGGTGAGATTCTGCGTGGCGATCGTGTTTTGTGCGGGTAACGTCGCATTCGCTGCCGTTGTTGAACCGGTGCCCTGGTTCAGGGTTGCGTTGGCCGCGTCGAGCGTGTTGTTGGCCAGGTCGGCGGTTCGGGCGCCTTCGATGGAAACGGCGATGCTCTGGTTTTCATTGGCGCCAGCCTGGAATTTTTGGGCCTGGAAGGTGCCGTCCAGAAGTTTCAGCCCGTTGAACTCGGTGGTGGTGGCAATGCGCTCCAGCTCGCCTTTTAGCTGGTTTACTTCGGACTGCAGGGCCTTCCTGTCAGATGCGGAGTTCGTTGCGTTGGCGGATTGTACCGCCAGTTCCCGAATGCGCTGCAGGATGTTCCCGGATTCGCCCAGCGCGCCTTCAGCAGTCTGAGCCAGAGAAATACCGTCGTTGGCGTTTCGAATGGCCTGGTTGAGGCCTTTGATCTGCGATGTGAATCGCTCAGAGATGGCAAGCCCGGCGGCGTCGTCCTTGGCGGAGTTGATGCGCAGGCCGGATGACAGCCGCTGCAGGGCTACGTTGGAGTCTTGCTGTGAAGTGTTCAGGTTTCGCTGAGCATTCAGCGACGCGATATTGGTATTGATGATCTGAGGCATAACATTTCTCCCTGCTCAGAGATGCCGGTAACCCGGTGCCCGATCAAAATGGACGCCTTGCCGGCGGAAGTTCATTTAATTGCCGTTTTGCAGGAAGGTAAGCGAAGGTTGTGCCAGTTTCGGAGTTTTGTTTTTAAGATATTGATTAGTAGTGGTTTTATTGGTCGTTTTGATGTTTGGGGCATGAATCCAATCGTCAACATATAGCGGTATAAGGAAGACTATTGCCGCTTTTACATTCCCTTACAAAATACCGTTAATTTTTTCTAAAGGTACGGACGGGGGCGCCGTTAAGCGCAATAACAGGGAGGCGCTCCCAAACTGAAAATGGGCGCCATTCCTTTTCCATGAAATAACGACATATGTCGAAGGAGAAGCAATATGGCTCTCGGTATTAACACTAACGTTGCGTCACTGTCAGCTCAGAACCAGCTGAACAAATCCCAGGAGCTTTCTAACCAAGCTCTGGAGCGTCTGTCATCCGGCCTGCGTATCAACTCCGCCAAGGACGATGCTGCTGGCCTTGCAATTTCGACCCGTTTTCAGTCCCAGATCTCTGGTCTGAACGTTGCGCAGCGTAACGCCAACGACGGTATTTCTCTGGCTCAGACTGCTGAAGGTGCTCTGGAAGAAACCACCAATATCCTGCAGCGTATCCGTGAGCTGTCTGTTCAGTCGGCCAACTCGACCAACTCTTCTTCTGACCGCTCTGCACTTCAGGGCGAAGTAAACCAGCTGAAGCAAGAGCTTGACCGTATTGCCGGTACTACCCAGTTCAACGGCCTCAACCTTCTGGATGGCAGCTTCACTGCTCAGTCATTCCAGGTTGGTGCCAACGCTAACCAGACCATCTCAGTATCCGTGACCGGTGCTCGTGGCGCCGATTTGGGCAACAATACCGTTTCTGGTGAGAGCAACACTACTGTCAGTCAGGGTACGGGGTCTGTTGCTGGTGGTGCAGCCACCCTTCCCGCCAACAACACCATCGCAGCTCAGGACATCACAGTCTCCGGTACTGAAGGCTCTGAGGTGGTCAGCCTTACCGCCGGCCAGACAGCTGAGTCTATCGCTGCTGCGGTTAACGCGGAAACTGGCACTACTGGTGTGACAGCTACCGCTTCCACCTCTGCCACGTTTGCTGGTTTGTCCGCCGACGGCACGGTTTCCTTTACTTTGGGTAGTGGCGGCGACACCGCAACGATTTCTGCTGCTGTGACCACCACCGACCTTGGTGCATTGGCCAAAGCCATTAACGATACTTCCGGTACCACAGGTGTGACCGCCGAGGCTAGTGGTGGCTCCATCGCGCTGACCCAGGCTGACGGTAAGGATATTCGTCTGGCAGACTTTGCGAACTCAGGCGACGCGACTGGCACAGCGACCCTCCAAGGTAGCGGTGATCCTACTGCCGTAACTCTGACCGCTGGCAGCACCGACAGCACAATTGCATCGGGCTCTGTTGAGTTCGCTTCATCCGGTGCGTTCTCAGTCAGTTCCTCCATTGCCGAGACCGCTGGTAGCATTCTGAACGTTGCAGCAGACACCGTGGTTGGTTCTAACCTCCAGTCAGTGTCTTCTATCGACATCGGTACTGTTGCAGGTGCTAACAGCGCAATCGAGATTGCAGATGCGGCTCTGGAGCAGATCAGTGGTATCCGCGCCGACCTGGGTGCTGCCCAGAACCGGTTTGAATCCACAATCGCCAACCTGAGCACAACTGCCGAAAACCTGTCGGCCGCTAACAGCCGGATTCTGGATGCAGACTTCGCATCTGAAACTGCTAAGCTGTCCAAGGCGCAGGTTCTCCAGCAGGCTGGTATCTCTGTACTGGCGCAGGCGAATGCCCGCCCGCAGCAGGTTCTGTCCCTCCTGCAGTAACAGGGGCATAACGGCAAGGCCGGGGTCTTTGGGCCCCGGTTTACTGCTGTATGAGGATAGCGAGGTGAGCTATGAATGGCGTTAACCTGAATGGCCCGGATTTGAAGCTGATTCGTTCCAGCGAGCAAGCTCCGGCTCGGGCAATTTCGTCATCTCAGGCCGAAGGCAGGAATGCCTCCGCCCTGACTGCACCTTCATCACCTGGTCTTGCTGAGCGTTCGGAGTTGTTGTCCGGGGCTCAGGAACTTTCGAAAGCTGAGAGGCTCGAAAGGCGCAGTGAGGCACAGAAAGAGAAATTGGATGATGCCGTGTCTCAACTGAACGATTTCGTTCAGACGGTCCAGAGGGATTTGCAGTTTGAAGTGGATAACGAGCGGGGACAGACGATCGTCAAGGTCGTCGATCAGTCCACCCAAGAGGTTATTCGGCAAATTCCGGATGAAGTTGCGTTGAGGTTGGCAGAAAACTTGCAGCAGGATGAACCGCTGACGTTATTCAACACGAAGGTCTAGAGTTTGCCGCTCTTGGCCTGACGTTGAAAACGGTTGTTCAGCACCGCCGCACCCGAAAGGGGCCGGCGGTGTTTTGCTTACATGTGGTTACAAAATTGGTCGGTAGAAAAGGCAAAGTTTTGCCGCTTCAGGCCGATATATGGAATAGCATTGGAAATTGCCCTCCTGAGGAGGCACATACTATGGCAAATATATCATCGTTGGGTATCGGGTCTGGTGTTCTGACCTCCGAGTTGGTCGATCAGTTGGTGCAAGCGGAACGGGCACCGACGGAAAATCGTTTGGCTCAGAAAACCGAGCGCACCCAGGCGCTGATTTCTGCCTATGGCACGCTTCGCAGCGCAGTAACAGAGCTGCGCCTTCCAATGCGGCAATTGAGTGCTCCAGATAATCTCAAAGCCTTTTCTGCAACGTCGTCCAACGAAGACGTTGCTGTGTCTGTGGACAGCTCCAAGGCTAACCGCGGTACTTACAGTGTCGATGTGACAAGTCTCGCCAGCGCTCAGGCGCTCGCGTCGCGTGATGTATTCGCGGATCGCGACAAGACCAGTGTTGGCCAGGGAACAATGACGCTTTCTGTTGGTGACAACACCACCAATATTGTTATAGACAGCAGTAACGACACTTTGCAGGGCCTGGCAAACGCGATCAACGATTCTGATGCAGGGGTTTCAGCGGGCGTAATCGATACCGGTAGTGGTTTCCAGCTCGTGCTATCGGCAGACGAAACCGGTACGGCAAACGCCGTTAGTATTTCCGTATCGGGCGACAGCGCCGGCACGGATACCGATGCCCAGGGGCTTTCCCGTTTTGCGTTTAACACATCAATGGATGCGGGCGCCGGTCTCAATGAGACAATCGCCGCGTCGGACGCCGTGATGAGTATCAATGGCGTAGAGGTTACCCGTTCTACCAATAGTTTTGAGAACGTCATTGATGGTTTGACATTTGATCTGACTGCCACTGGTACGTCCACGGTTAAGGTTGAACAGGATCTCGGTGCGGTAGCAGACCGTGTCCAGGGCTTTGTCGAGAAATTTAATGGCCTGCAGGAAACCATTGATGCGCTGGCAGGATTCAATGCAGAGAGCGGTAGCGGAAGCCTTCTGACTGGCGATAGCGTTATTCGGGGTATTCAGAACCAACTCCGCCAAGTGCTGACCCGCGTTGTTCCCGGGCTTGAAGACGCAAGTGTCCGAAGTCTGGCGGATGTGGGTATTACCACAAATTTCGAGACTGGCTCTCTGGAATTTGACCGCGAAGAGTTCATGGCGCAGTTAAAGGCTAATCCGGACGATGTCACGGCTTTGTTTGCCGAACAGGGCAGGGCTACCGACAGCCAGGTAGAGTTTGTTCGCAGTGGTGTAAACACCGAACCTGGAACCTATGATATCAACGTGACCCAGGCTGCGACCCAAGGCACGCTTGCCGGGAATGCCGCAGCCACTTTTCCCGTTACTATTGACGGAACAAATGATGAGTTTTCACTGCTGGTTAATGGTGATACCTCCGTTAACCTTCAGCTTACACAGCAGACTTACAACAGTGCACAGGATCTGGTTGACGAGATTCAGGCTCAGCTTAATAGTAACAACGCGCTGAACGCGTCAGATGGGTCCGTTCAGGTGAGCCTGGGGGCTGGGGATGAGCTGGTTTTCTCTTCCTCCACCTACGGCAGCGAGTCTTCGGTCACCTTGTCGTCCGCTGAAAGCGCGGCTACGTTTGGATTGGATGCCGCCACAAGCACGGATGGCCTCGATGTTGCGGGTACCATTGACGGAAGAACAGCTGAAGGCGAAGGGCAAACACTGTTTCTGGGCGAAAACAGCGGTGCTGCGTCTGGGCTCCAGGTACAAATATTGGGCGATCAGACTGGAAGTCGAGGCTCGATACAATTTATTGAAGGTGTTGGCGAACGTACGGTTGACCTGATCACCAACTTTGTCGGTGCCGATGGTGCAATTGATACCAGAACCGAGAGCCTGAACCGCGATCTGGAGCGAATTCAGGAAAATCAGATTCGGCTGGAAGAGAGAATTACAGCCTATCGAGAGCGCCTGGTGAGTCAATTCACAGCTGCGGATTCATTGATCTCGCAACTGAACAGTACACAGGACTTTGTGAGCCAGCAGCTTGCTGCGCTGGCACCACAGAATAATCGCAATAACAATTGATGTTTATTGCACGAAAAGCGAATAAAGAGGTCACTTATGAACGGTTTACAGGCTTACCAACGCGTAAACGCCCAAACCAGCATTACGGATGCCGATCCTCACAAGCTGATCCAGCTTCTTTACAACGGAGCGTTGGAACGCATTAACATGGCCAAAGCCAGGATGCAGGCGAAGGATTTTGAGGGCAAAGGCCGATTGATTTCCAAAGCGATTGAAATCATCGGTGGCCTCCGTGGCTTTCTGGATTTCGAGAAGGGTGGCGATCTGGCCGTGCGCCTGGAATCGCTTTATGACTACATGGAGCGGACCCTTTTTGAAGCGAATGCCAAGAATGACGTCGCTAAGCTTGATGAAGTCGCGGACCTTCTGCGCTCAATCAAAGACGGCTGGGATGGCATCCGCGAAGAGGCTACCTCCAAGCAACAGCAGGCTGTCTGAATACGACGTTCTGGTGTGAATACCGTGCATTCTATCCAAGATGCCACCTGGCGCCCTGCCGGTGGCATCCGCGGCCAGTAACGAGGCCGCCCTCTTGCCCCAATAGCCATTCCCCCCGCTGTCCCGTACAATACGCCCCTTATTTTTGATACATCCATTCTGTTCAGTCTGGAGCAAGGGCATGTCTGATATTAAAAAGGTGGTTCTGGCGTATTCCGGTGGCCTGGATACCTCGGTAATCGTTCGCTGGTTGCAGGATACCTATGAGTGTGAGGTGGTGACGTTCACCGCCGACATCGGCCAGGGCGAGGAAGTTGAGCCGGCGCGTGAGAAAGCGAAAGCGCTCGGCGTGAAGGAAATCTACATTGAGGACCTGCGCGAGGAATTCGTTCGTGACTACGTGTTCCCGATGTTCCGCGCCAACACCATCTACGAAGGGGAGTACCTGCTGGGTACCTCCATCGCACGCCCGCTGATCTCCCGTCGTTTGATTGAGATTGCCAACGAAACCGGTGCGGACGCGATTTCCCACGGCGCTACCGGCAAGGGCAACGATCAGGTTCGTTTCGAGTTAGGTGCTTATGCGCTGAAGCCGGGTGTGAAGGTGATTGCCCCCTGGCGTGAGTGGGATCTGAATTCCCGTGAGAAGCTGCTGGCTTATTGCGACGAGCGCAACATTCCGGTGGAGAAGAAGAAGGGCAAGAGCCCGTACTCCATGGATGCCAACTTGCTGCATATTTCTTATGAAGGCATCAATCTGGAGGATCCCTGGGCGGAAGCCGAGGAAGATATGTGGCGCTGGAGTGTGTCTCCGGAAGCAGCGCCCGACACGCCTTCCTATATCGAAGTGACCTATGAGAAAGGCGATATCGTGGCGATTGATGGCCAGGCCATGAGGCCTCACGAGGTGCTTGAACACCTGAACAAGGTCGCCGGCGAGAACGGGATTGGTCGTCTGGACATTGTTGAGAACCGTTATGTGGGTATGAAATCCCGCGGTTGTTACGAAACTCCGGGCGGCACCATCATGCTGCGCGCCCACCGTGCGATTGAGTCCATCACCCTGGACCGCGAAGTGGCGCACCTGAAGGACAGCATCATGCCGCGTTATGCGGAGGTGATTTACAACGGTTACTGGTGGTCCCCTGAGCGGGAAGCGCTGCAGGCGCTGATCGACCAGACCCAGACTTATGTAAACGGTACCGTGCGCCTGAAGCTCTATAAGGGCAATGTGGATGTGGTTGGGCGTAAGTCTGACGATTCGCTGTTCGATGAGAAGATTGCGACCTTCGAGGAAGACCAGGGCGCCTACGATCAGAAGGATGCTGAAGGCTTTATCAAGCTGAATGCGCTTCGGTTGAGGATTGCGGCTGGCAAGGGTCGCAAGCTTTAACTGGCCTCCCGTGACGCCCGGAACTCTCCGGGCGTCTTCCCCGTCTCTGCTTTGAACTTTCGGTGAAACGACGTTGTTTCGCTGTACCCCAGCCTCAACGCTATCTCCGGAATGCCCAGTTCGCTGTTCGCCAAAAAATCTTCCGCCATTGCCTGCCTTACCTCGTCCAGCAACTGCTGATACGAAACACCTTCCTGACTAAGTTTTCTCTGCAACGTTCGGCTGGTCATGCCCAGATGGTCTGCGACCATGTCCTGGCGGGTGATGCCGTGCATCAACTGTTTGCGAATGCTGTGTTTAACCCGGTTGGTGAGGGCTGTGTCGGTGTCCAGAGTGGCCAGTTGGCTGAGGGCGTGGGCTTCCAGGGTTTTTCGCAGCAGTGGGTCAGGCTGGCGCAGGGGAGTGCTCAGCAGGTCTTTGCGCAGAACAATGGCGTCTTCGTTGGAACGAAAACGTACCGGGCAGCCCCAGCGTTCCGTGTAGGCGCTCTCCAGCTCCGGCCCGGGGGAAGGGTGTTCGAGGTGAACTTCCACTGGCGAGGCGGCGTTGTTGTCGGCCAGCCAGCGGGCGTAGTTGATCCAGGAGGCGAAGACGTTGTCCACCATCTGGGGGCGAACGACCGGGTCGGTGTAGTTGCAGGCCCAGATCAGTCTGATGTGATCGCCGCTACCCGCAATTTGCGTCGTTCCCATGTCGCCGACCAGTTTCTCGAACGGGGCAATGCGAGCGACTGCTTCTCCCAGCGTGGCGGAGCTCATGGTGATATACCCGAGAACACTGTAGGACCCCGGTTGCACGAAGTCACCGGTTTCAAGGCCGAGGATGGGGTTATTGCTTTGTTCACAAAGCAGCCGTATGAATGCCTGGAACTGCTCGCCGTTTATACGCTCGTCGTCGGTCTGGAGAATCGATGCGTCAAGCCCGGCTTTGTTGAACAGTGCTGAGGTATCCAGGCCTTGGGCATTGGCGGCGCGGACATATTGTCTTAGGGCTGCTACGGAGGCGGTTCCGAGGGTCTTCATGATTACGGCAACGTCTTGGGGTTATTGTTGCCATCAGTATAACGGAAGCAGAAAAGAAAAAAGCCAGCTAAGAAGCTGGCTTAAAAACAAGGAAAGAACGAAAGTGCCTGAAAAATTCGTTAATTCTGCGGACTTTCCCCATTTGGCGGCGGAGGTACTACTCGGCTCCTCCGCCATGGGGGATACTGCTTAAATCCACAATTTCAGAATAGGGCTTTCGCTCATGGAAGTCTGTTTGTGATGTGTGTCGCAGTGTTACGTAGCGTAATCCGACACTCTTCCTTCAGGCTTTCTCAAGCTCTGGCCTGGTCTCGGTAAACCGCCGGGTCTCATAGGCATCTACCAAGCCTTGAACTGCTGCACGCTCCATCTCCTGAACCGAGGGGGTGCCGTTTTGGGCATCCGCCCTGCAAAGCACCATGCCTGCCTCAACCGAGATGTAACCCGCCGTGGTCTTCAGAGCTTTGTGGTTAATGCCGTCGAATACGCGGCGAAAAGCCGTTGTGGAGCAATGGTCGCTGTTTGGGAAGTGAGCGATAATCGCGTACTGGTTGTCGCCCACGCGGCACAGGGAGTCCATGGGCCGGATCAGGTGGCTCAGGCGGCGGGCGATGCCAACGGCCAGCTCACTCATCACCGAGGGAGCGTGCTTACGCTTGAGTTCCTGCCAGTTGCGAATGCCGCACAGCACATAGGCAGAAGCACCGCCTCGGGATTCCGCCTGCCGCAGGCATTTGCCCAGCTTACTCCGGGCATAACGGTTGTTGCAGAGGCCCGTTTCAAGATCAATGATGTTGCTGCTTTCCAGTTCGCGGTTGTTCTCGATCAACAGGGAATTGGCGCGCAGCAGGGTGTTCTGGCGGTCCGCCATGCGGTCGGCCGCGAAAATCCTTGGAATCAGCTGCTTGGTCATGTCCGATTTATAGATGAAATCGTCGACGCCCCGGTCGAATGCTTCTGACAGGGCCTCCACGCTCTCCCGGGCGGTGAGCAGGATCACGTAGGTGTAGTGGTTGTTCTGCTCATCCTGCTGGCGGACCTGATCGGTCAGCTCCAGCCCGTCCATCTCCGGCATCAACCAGTCGGCAATCAGCACACTGACCGGGCGTTGGTCAATAAACTCAAGCGCGGCAGGGGCATTGTTGGCGATTCGTACGTCGCGGTACCCTGCATTGCGGAGGGTTCGGCCCACCACCATACTGCTGAATTTGGCGTCGTCTACCACGAGGATGGGAAGATCAAGATTTGGCATTGTTAACTACTACTCACCAGTCCATTGTCAGATGCGGTGCCGGCCCGGTCTTGGTATGCTTTGGCACCTTGCGCAACCAGAAGGGCACCAGTATAGCGTTTTGTACGTGCCCTGACGTGGATAATTGTAAAAAGTGAGAACACATCATGCCTTCTTTTGACATCGTTTCTGAAATCGACATGCACGAAGTCACCAACGCCGTGGACCAGGCCAAGCGCGAGCTGGGCAATCGCTGGGACTTCAAGAACGTGGACGCGGACATCGAACTGGACGACAAAGGCATCACCATCAGCGCCGAACAGGAATTCCAGTTGGAGCAGTTGATGGACATGCTGCGCATGGCCTTCGCCAAGCGCAATATCGATTCCCGGGCGTTGTCCGAAGACGGAGAAAGCAAAGCCGGCAAACTGGTCAAGCAGCATCTGCAATTGAAGCAGGGAATCGAAACCGACATGGCCAAGAAGATCGTTAAAATGATTAAGGACGGTAAGCTCAAGGTCCAGGCCAGCATCGAAGGTGACAAGGTAAGGGTAAAAGGGAAAAAACGCGACGACCTGCAAACGGCGATTGCGCTGTTAAAGGAAGCAGAGCTGGATATTCCACTGCAGTTCAATAATTTCCGCGACTGAACCGGGAGCCACACCATTTTATCCGGCAACACCCTGGCGTTACTTAAGGAAACCCTCCACACCTACACTCGTTGGCAGGTCATTGCGCTCCTGTTTCTGGGGTTTTCGGCCGGCCTGCCGTTCCTGCTGGTGTTCTCCACCCTGAACGCAAGGCTGGCGGATGTCGGGGTGGAAACGGCCACCATCGGTTTTTTCAGTTGGCTGGGCATAACCTATTCCATCAAGGTGTTCTGGGCGCCGGTAGTGGACCGGTTGAAACTGCCGATTCTCGACAGGCTGCTGGGCAAGCGCCGGAGTTGGATATTATTGGCTCAGGCGGGCATCGCAACGGGCCTGTACCTCATGGCCCACGTGGACGCCACCGTGGCACCGGAGATGATGGCGTTCTGCGGTTTGCTGGTGGCTTTCTCGTCCGCCACCCAGGACGTGGCGATTGATGCCTACCGGATCGAAGTGGCGGAAGAGCGGTTGCAGGCGGCACTGGCGGCCACCTATATCTTCGGCTACCGGCTGGCTTTGCTGGTCGCGGGGGCCGGGGCCTTGTATCTTGCGGAGTTCTGGTCCTGGCAGGTGTCTTACGAAGTGATGGCGCTGCTTGTTGGCGTAGGCATGGTGACGGTACTCATCGTGCGGGAACCCAGGGTCAATCACTACGCCGCCGCCCAGGACATCGCCGACAAAATTGAGCACGAGGCGAGTAAGCGTACCCACCTCAACCCCCGCCTGGCGCGATTTATCGGATGGTTCTACGCTGCCATCGCCGGGCCCTTCCTGGACTTCTTCCGTCGCTACAAGGAACTCGCCATCCTGATCCTGGTGATGGTCGCTGTGTATCGCATCTCCGACATCGCCATGGGGGTTATGGCAAACCCCTTCTATCTGGATTTCATGGGCTTCTCGAAAACCCAGGTGGCCGACGTCACCAAAATCTTCGGCTTCTTCATGACCATCGCCGGCTCTCTGGTGGGTGGTGTACTCGTAGTACGGTACGGCGTACGTCGCATCCTGCTGGCCGGCGCCATCATGACCGCAGCCACCAACCTGCTTTTCGTCGTTCTGGCACAATACCCGCCCAACATTGTCACCCTTGCACTGGTGGTCAGTGCCGACAATCTCAGTGGCGGCATCGCCAATGTGGCATTGATAGCCTGGCTGTCCAGCATGACCAGCGCGGCCTTCACCGCTACCCAGTACGCCCTGTTCAGCTCCCTGATGACACTGCCCGGAAAATTCATCGGCGGCTTCTCCGGCATCGTCGTGGCCGGATTCGGTTACGCAGAATTCTTCCTGGTTGCCGGCATAATGGGCGTTCCCGCCATACTGCTGGCCATATACATGATGCGCAAAGGCGAACGCCTGGACGCCTTGGCACCGCGGAACGAAGCTGTTGAGTCGTCATGACCGAACCCACCAAAGACCAGAAAATCTGGCAGGTTGTCGCCGCTATCCCCCCTGGCTGTGTAGCCAGCTACGGCCAGATCGCAGATATGGCCGGCCTGGGCCGGCAGGCCCGGTATATCGGTAAAGCTTTGGGAAAACTCCCAGAAGGGCACGCCATTCCCTGGTATCGCGTGATCAGAAGCAATGGCCAGATCGCCTTCCCCATCGGCAGCGAGGCCTTTGAGACGCAAGCCCAGAGCTTGCGGGAGGAAGGAGTTGTCGTTGTAGATGGAAGAATATCAATGAAACAGTTCGCCTGGCGTCCTTAGTTTTTTGGGTTGATACACATCGGAGTTAGGTCGGGCAGGGGGCGGTGCCAAATTTTTCTGCCAGAAAAAGATGTCCGAGCAAAGCGAGTTCTTTTTCCAAGAAAAATCTGGCGCCACCCCCTAGCCAGCCCCCAAACCCCTCAGGCTAGGGAACAGGGGGCAAAGCTCAAACCCTAGAGCCGCAAAGCCCCATCAACCTCAATCATCCGCCCCGACATATAGTCATTCTCAAAAATAAACGCCGCCGCCGACGCAATCTCCTCCGGCTTACCCATACGCTTCAAGGGAATGCCAGCGGTCATCTTCTCAAGGGCCTCCGGTTTCATCGAAGCCGTCATCTCAGTCTCGATAAAACCAGGCGCAATCCCCATGCACCGAATGCCATAACGGGCAAGCTCCTTGGCCCACACCGGCACCAACGCCGAAACCCCCGCCTTGGCGGCAGAATAATTGCTCTGGCCCATATTCCCCGCACGGGAAATCGACGCAATGTTGATAATCGCACCCTGATCGCCATTCTTGATCATCTGCGTAGACGCCTCACGGCCGCACAGGAAAACCCCCGTCAGATTCACATCAATCACCGACTGCCACTGCGACAGCTCCATGCGCTTCTCAACCTGGCCGTCCTTAACCTTCACCATCAGCCCATCCCGAAGGATGCCAGCGTTGTTAATCAACCCGTTAAGCTGACCAAAATCCGCCACGATAGCCTCAAATGTCTTCTCGACATCGTCTTCCTTGGCAACATTGCAGATATAGGTCCTGGCGTCGCCACCGGCTTTTTTACAGGCGGCTGCAGCCTCTTCCAGCTTTTCCGGCATCAGATCAATCAACGCCAGGCGAGCACCCTTGGCTGCCAGATATTCGGCCATGGCACGGCCCAAACCCTGGCCGCCGCCAGTAATTGCGATCACGGAATCTTGAAGTTTCATGTTTTGCCCTAAGGTTAAGCATTAGCGGAAGCGGCGAGTATATCAGAGGTTTTTACGGTCGCAGCAACCAGACCAACGCTCATCCATGGAGGCTCCCTTGGGCATTTTTCTGTTTTTATTCATTGTCATGCCCATCGTCGAAATGACGATATTGATCAAAGTTGGCACCATGATTGGCGCCCTGAATACCATTGGCCTTGTCCTCTTGACGGCCATCATTGGTGCCGCGCTGCTGAGGCAGCAAGGGCTCGCCACCTTGTTGAAAGCCAATCAGAGGCTCAATAGTGGTGAGTTGCCAGCGAAGGAAGTGGCGGAAGGCCTGATTCTGGCCGTGGGCGGCGCCCTGCTGCTGACGCCAGGATTCGTCACCGACACCATTGGCTTCCTTTGCCTGATTCCGGGCACCCGCCACTGGTTCGCCGCCCAGGCCCTGAAGCGGATGGTGGTGGCCGGTCAGTCCGGCGGTTTCACATTTACCGCAGGCCAGCAGGGGCCTTTCCAGGGGCAGGGGCCCTTTGGTGGCCGAGAAGGGCCGTTCGGGCGTCAAAATCCTTTCGACAGGAACGATGACATTATTGAAGGGGAATACCGCGACGAAACCGAGCGCGACTACGATCGCCTGAACCGGAATACCGAAGGCCGAGAGGATAGTGATCACGGCGATGGCGGTCCGAAAAAAAACTGAAAAATTTTTCGGGGGAAGTGTTGAAAACGCATCGGCCACCCCCACATAGGTCTCACAAGTTCGCTGCGGGCTAATAACCGCTGTAAAACAGTTGGTTAAAAGCCCCGGCTTTTAACGCAACCATCATTGCCAAACCTAACCTGACATTGGAGATATCGAGCAATGAAAATTCGTCCGCTACACGATCGTGTTGTCGTGCGCCGTAAGGAAGAAGAAGAGAAAACAGCTGGTGGCATCGTACTGCCGGGTAATGCCAAAGAGAAGCCGTCCCAGGGTGAAGTTATCGCCGTAGGAAATGGCCGTATCCTCGACAATGGCGAAACCCGTGCGCTGGCGGTAAAGGTGGGTGACACCGTGGTCTTTGGCCAGTACGCCGGTAACACCGTAAAGGTTGACGGCGAAGACCTGCTCATCATGAGCGAAAACGACATTTTCGGCGTTCTCGAGTAAACGCTCGGTTACGCAGCAATCCGATTGAACGATTGAATTGGGTTTAACGAACAGGAATAGATGACATGGCAGCAAAAGACGTTAGATTCGGTGACAGCGCCCGTAAACGCATGGTTCAGGGTGTTAACATCCTGGCGGACGCAGTTAAGGTAACCTTGGGCCCGAAAGGCCGCAACGTTGTTCTGGACAAGTCCTTCGGCGCACCAACCGTCACCAAGGACGGCGTATCCGTCGCCAAGGAAATCGAGCTGAAAGACAAGTTCGAGAACATGGGTGCCCAGATGGTCAAGGAAGTTGCTTCCCAGGCCAACGATACCGCCGGTGACGGCACCACCACTGCGACCGTTCTGGCACAGGCCATTGTTCGTGAGGGCATCAAGGCCGTTACTGCCGGCATGAACCCGATGGACCTCAAACGTGGCATCGACAAGGCGACAATCGCAGCAGTACAGGCCATCCGTGACCTGTCCAAGCCCTGTGACGACAGCCGCAACATTGCCCAGGTAGGCACGATCTCCGCCAACGGCGACGAGACCATCGGCCAGCTCATCGCAGACGCGATGGAGAAAGTGGGTAAGGAAGGCGTAATCACCGTTGAGGAAGGCCGTGGCCTGGAAGACGAGCTGGACGTAGTGGAAGGCATGCAGTTTGACCGTGGCTTCCTGTCTCCGTACTTCATCAACAACCAGGAAAACATGTCCACCGAACTGGATGACCCGTACATCCTGCTGGTTGACAAGAAGATCTCCAACATCCGTGAGCTTCTGCCCGTTCTGGAATCTGTGGCCAAGGCTGGTAAGCCTTTGCAGATTATTGCTGAAGACATCGAAGGTGAAGCGTTGGCGACCCTGGTCGTGAACAATATGCGCGGCATTGTGAAAGTAAATGCTGTAAAAGCACCCGGCTTCGGTGACCGCCGCAAGGAAATGCTGCAGGACATCGCTATTCTGACTGGCGGCACTGTTATTTCCGAAGAAGTCGGCCTGTCTCTGGAAAACACCACCATTGATGACCTGGGTACTGCCAAGCGTGTCAACGTCACCAAGGAAAACACCACCATTATTGGCGGTGCTGGTGCTCAGGGTGATATCGAAGCCCGCGTTGAGCAGATCCGTAAGCAGATTGAAGACAGCTCTTCCGACTACGACAAGGAAAAGCTCCAGGAGCGCGTGGCCAAGCTGGCTGGCGGTGTAGCCGTCATCAAGGTTGGCGCCGGTTCTGAAGTGGAAATGAAAGAGAAGAAGGCCCGCGTTGAAGACGCTCTGCACTCCACCCGCGCTGCGGTTGAAGAGGGCATTGTGCCGGGCGGCGGTGTCACCCTGATTCGCGCCATCGCGGCCCTGGACAAGGTTGACGCCATCAACGAAGAGCAAAAGGCGGGCGTTAACATCCTGCGCCGTGCCATGGAAGCTCCGCTGCGCCAGATCGTGACCAACGCCGGTGGTGAAGCCTCCGTTGTTGTGAACAAGATCATGGAAGGCGAAGGTGCCTATGGCTATAACGCCTCTACCGAAGCGTTCGGTGACATGCTGGAAATGGGTATCCTTGACCCGGCCAAAGTGACCCGTTCCGCGCTGCAGGCAGCCGCTTCCGTGGCTTCCCTGATCATCACCACTGAGGCGATGATTGCGGACGAGCCGGAAGAAGAAGGCGCCGGCGGCGGTATGCCGGACATGGGTGGCATGGGCGGAATGGGAGGCATGGGCGGCATGATGTAATGCCGACCGGACCCGGACCAATTCTCAATTTCTGAGGAATGGCCCCATAAACCCGGAAAACCCCGCATTGGTTCACACCGATGCGGGGTTTTTTGTTTTTTTGTCATGAACTTGCGAAATGGCTTTGCTAGACTCGGCAACCGGCCATTTATCTTTGTGACACTGTATGAGCGAAACCCCAGCAAAAGCCTTTCTCAGACCCGGCAAAGTGTTCCTACTGACCTTGGCCGGTGTGCTGGTTTATCTGGTGGCGCTGGTGGTTCTCGTACCGGCCGGATGGCTTTGGCATCAGGCGTCTGCCTATGTTGCGCTTCCGCCGGAAGTCCAGGTCAGTCAGGTGTCTGGCAGGGTCTGGTCAGGCGCTGCCGGCGTGGTGGTCGCCGGTTATCCTGTGAGGCTTGAGTGGCGGCTGGGCATGCCGTCCGTTTCTGGATTATCGTTACCCGTCGATTTTTCAGTGTCGTCGTCACAGTCTTCCGTGGATGGCAATGTTAGTCTCGGATGGCAGGGGGCAGGCACCCTCAACGCCAGTGGCCATCTGGCAGTCGCTGAATTTGAGGACCTGATCCGACGCAGCGGTGGAGCCGTCATCGAAGGTGACGTCACCATTGATCGATTGGTGTTGTCGTGGCAGGACAACCGCGTGACCCAGGCCGACGGCGTTGGCCGCTGGGCAGGAGGCCAGGTTACCTGGCCCATGGGGAATAATATTGGCCAGGCAGATTTCCCGCCCATGCTGGCGACGATGGACAGTACGGCCGATGGCGTTGCGCTGGTCATCTCGGAGCAGGGCGGCGATGTCCCCGCGGCGGATGCCGAGATTCGCTGGAACGGTATGATGGAGTTGCGAGTCTATAAACGCATGATCGACCTGGCCGACCAACCCTGGCCAGATTCTGCTAACCCCAGTGATGTCGTCTTCAGGGTCAAGCAGCCCTTGATTCCGGGAGGTGCTCTGTGACAGCAATGGCGGCTGTTATCGGTAGCCGGCGACTGCCCCGGTTGCTGGCCAATTTGTTACTGGCGGGCCTCGTGGTTTATGTTGCCCTGGTACTGGCGCAGACAACCTGGCTCATCGCCTGGGATGACCGCCCGGTGGCCATGGCACCCGCCTCTGACAGCCGCGCGAGCGCTTCAGGTGGCGGCCGATTACAGCCACTGGCGGCCCATCAGGTGTTTGGCAGGGCGGAAGAACAAACCCGTGTCGCAGAAGTGGTACGCCGGTCGGCACCGGAAACCAGGCTCAACCTCAGGCTTGAAGGTGTGCTGGTGGCAGAGCGCCCGGAGGACTCCGGTGCTATAGTTGCGGGAAGCAATGGAGTAACTGAGCACTATCGTGTGGGTGAGGTCTTGCCCGGTAACGCCGAACTGGCGGAAGTGGAACCAGGCCGGGTGCTGATTCGCAGGAATGGGCAATACGAAACCCTGACGTTTGAAGAACAGCTTTCCACTGGCCTGGTTGAGGGCGTGGAAGAAGATTTGGCGGAACCGGCGTCTTCGCCGGAGCAGTTCCTGAGTGAAGCACGGGAACAGCTTGATTCCCAGGGAGTTGCGGCGCTTGCACCATACGGGCTGAGCCCGACCGGGGAGGGAGGTACGTCCGGTTATGTGTACGATGGTTCCAATGCCATGCTCAATGCTGTCAACCTCAGGGCCGGTGACGTCATCACTGCCGTCAATGGCCAGCGGCTGGGGGATCTTGAGCAGGATATGATGCTTTTTGAGAATTGGCGGTCTGAGCCGCAATTGGAAATAGAAATTGAACGGGACGGATCCATTCTGACCGTGAGCTATGCCATACCTGAACAGTGGCGATGAACGGATTTAACGATACAGGACAATAACGCCAGATGCTTAACCACAGATCCAAATTATTCCGGGCCTTTGTTCTGGCCCTGCTGATGCCCCTGATGTCTGTTGCTTACGGGCAGGAAACGGAGACCTGGCGACTGAACCTCAAGGACGCCGACATTCGCGCCTTTGTGACCCAGGTGGCCGATATCACCGGCTACAGCTTTGTTGTGGATCCACGGGTAAAGGGAAAGGTGACCGTCCTGTCCAGCGCCCCCATGAACAAGGACGAGATTTACGACCTGTTCCTGGCCGTGTTGCAGGTGCATGGCTTCACCGCCATTCCCGGCGAGGAAGTGATCAAGGTGGTTCAGCAGGTGGACGCCAAACAATCCGCTGAGTCGCTGGAGCGGTTTACGGAGGTGCCCTCAGAGCAGCTGATTACCCGTGTTATTCAGATCGATAACGCCAATGCCCTCGAACTGGTGCCCATCCTGCGCCCGCTCGTGGCCAAGTATGGCCACCTGGCGGGGGTGGCGGCCGCCAACGCCCTGATCGTCAGCGACCACTCTTCCAATATCCAGCGCATCGAACAGATTGTGAGAGAGCTCGACAGTCCGTCCAAATACGAGGTGGAGGTGATCCAGCTCGAAGAGGCCTGGGTGGGCGATATGGTCGAGTTGCTGCAGGAACTGGCTCCGGCGGAATTGGGCCAGGGTGGTGGCGATAACGCTGCCCGCAAGTACAGCGTAACGGCCGATGAGCGCAGCAACCGGCTTATTCTCAGGGGTGATGAAACCTTCCGTGACAAGATGAGGGAGCTGATCAGGAAGCTGGACCAGCCCTCAGCCACCGGCGGTACGACCAAGGTCATTCGCCTGAGCCACGCGGACGCGGAGAATCTTACTGAGATTCTCAAGGGCGTGATGGGTGAGGTGGCCAAGGAATCTTCCGGGGGGGCTGGTGGTGCTGGCGGCAGTGCCGGAAGCGGACGTAACACCAACTTTTCCGTTTTCGCCGACGAGGGGCTGAACGCGCTTGTGGTACGCGGTGAACCGTCGATGATGCAGGAAGCTGAAATGATCGTTAAGGCCCTGGATGTTCGCCGTGCCCAGGTAATGATTGAGGCGGCCATCGTCGAAATCAGCGACGAGCTGGGGCAGGATCTGGGCGTCCAGTTGGCACTGGGTGATGAATCCGGCGAGTCTACGCCAATAGCCGGCACCAACTTCAACAACGTCGGCCGAAGCCTGGGCGACGTATTGGGTGCGATCCTTTCTGATTCGGTGATTGCACCGGCCACCGGCGGTATTACCATTGGCGCAGGCCAGCGGAATGAAAACGGCGTTTCCTGGGGCGTGCTGCTGCAGGCTCTGTCGACCTCGGCGGCGGCAAATCTGCTGTCTACTCCCAGTATCATTACCCTGGATAACCAGGAATCCGAAATCATCGTTGGCCAGAACGTACCTTTCCGTACCGGTCAGTCCACTGTCACAGGTGACGGTACAACCAACCCATTTACCACGATTGAGCGTCGCGATATCGGTCTCACCCTGAAGGTGACACCCACTATCAGCGCCGATGGTCTTGTACGGTTGGTGGTGGAGCAGACCACCGAGAATATTGGTGACAGCGTGGAGTCCGCCTCCGATATCATTACCAACAAGCGTGAAATCAAGACCACGGTCCTGGCAGATGATGGCGAAACCATCGTTCTGGGTGGTTTGACGACCGATGATTTGCAGGTGAATAAGAGCAAGGTTCCCCTGCTGGGCGATATCCCGGTGTTGGGGCGTCTGTTTTCCTCCGAATCCGAGCGCCGGGTGAAACGTAACCTGCTGGTGTTCCTGCGCCCGACGATCATGCTTGGCAAGGCCGATGCTGTGGCCGCCACGGATGAGAAGTTCCAGAGCCTGTGGGAGATCAACCTCGGTGTGCGCAAGAAGCTGGGCCTGCCAGACCCGGAAAGACCGCCAACGAAAGACTCGCTGTTCCGGCCTCAGCCTGACTGATCGGCCAAGGGGCTGATCTCAGGCTGCCAGTGGCGGCATCGGGCAGTCCAGTTGATCCGCCACCAGGCGGATCAACTCATATTCCGTGGTCTTGATCTCTCCATCCGCAAGCACGCAATGGCCGCAAGCGTCGAGAATTGCCGGTTTTAGCAGCGGCGACAGGGTGTTCAGCACCAAAAGCGCATCCCGCAGATGCTTGATCGACACCGTCTCCAGAAGTTCCGGCTCCTTAGGTCCGTCGGTAAAACCTGCCATCGCCTCAGTGAACAGTCCCTGGCTGTCGATGCCCTGACGAGCACCCGCCCGGGCCATCAGGCTGAACAGCACTTGCAACTGGTCGGTTACTGTCCGGTAGCTGCGATGGCGTACCGGAACCGGGCGGGCCGAGTCTCCCGCCAGGTGGCGGCGAAGAAAGGTATGCATGGCCAGTTCGTAGAGGCTCAGACGGTTGTCTGCCCTGATCAACACCTCTGTACACGACATTAACTGGTTGCGCTCATCCGGATCGAGCTTTCTCAGGGCCGGCATGGCCAGTTCCAGCGCCGGGAATCGTACTGCCTCGCCCAGTGAGGTAAGGGCGGGCAGCAGTTTGTTCAACAGGTCGGCGTTGGGCGCAAAGAGGGCGTTGGTGGTGACCAGCGCCAGCCGTTTCTGTTGCGATGACTCAGGAAGCTGGTAGATCAGTAGCGCATAGCACAGCTGAATGGCGCCGGCCCGGGTGTAAAGCAGGTTGCGAAATGTTGATGGCAGTCGGTTGAGAAGGTCCACGGCATAGTCTTCGCTGCGTTTGTTGACGGTGCCTACCGTTGTTGAGATATCTGCCGATGGCCGGGTATTCAGGGGCGATGTGGAGGCGCGAGGGCTGGCTGCGCTGAAGCCGGAAACCGCTCCATGGGCCGTATCTGCACTGGTTTCGGAGGTTTGGTGCGAGCCCATGGATCGAAGGGCACTTCCCGGTTCGCTGTCTCTAAGCCTGCTGCGAAGGCGGGCAAACATACCCGGCTGGATGGCTTCGATACGCTCCTGAACCGGAGGGTGGGACGCCAGCAATGCTGCAAATTTCATGCGTGCGCTTTCGCCAAAACACATGTGGTTCATGTCACTGGCATGGCTGGTGGTGTCCAGATAGCCCCCTTTGAGGCCAATCTTGAACAGCGCGCCGGCAATGCCTTCGGGGTTACGGGTGAATTGTACCGAGGAGGCATCCGCCAGCATTTCCCGTTGCCGTGATACCGCGGACTGAATCAGTCTTCCGAAGAATACGCCCACATAGCCGATTACCAGCAGCGCCAAACCTACCAGCCCGAAAACAGCCTGGCCCCGACGGTCACGGGATGAGTGGCTGGATACATGGGAGCGGTGGAAGGATGCCCTGAGCAGGAAGGCACCGATCTGTCCGATCATCAGGATGCCGGCCAGGATGGCGATCAAACGGACGTTCAGACGCATATCGCCGTTGAGAACATGGCTGAACTCGTGGCCAACGACGCCCTGGAGCTCATCACGGGTGAGTTGTGTCAGGGCCCCATGGGTCACCACCATGACCGCCTCGCCGGGCGTATAGCCGGCCACAAAGGCGTTGATGCCGGTTTCATGATCCATCACGTAAAGATCGGGCACACTGATGCCGCTGGCGATGGACATTTCTTCCACGATATTGCGAAGCCTACGCTCGTCGGTGTCCCTGGTGGCGGGGTCAATCGCACGGGCGCCGACCATTTTTGCAACACGCTCGCCACCGCCCGACAGGTCCGCCCAGCGGATCAGAGAGCCAATACCGATCAGGGCAACGACCGCTATCGCTGTATACAGCCCATGGCGGCTCAGTAGCCAGTCGGCAAACGCCAGCCCGGTGTATTCGCTGCGGGTTACCAGATAACCCACCAGACAAACCAGGAGCGTGATGATCACGACCGCGGCCAGAAACAGAGCCACCAGCAAGCCCGTGTTGCGACGGGCGCTGGCCTGGCGCTGGAAAAAACCGGGATGTGCCATGGCAACGGGCCTCAGAAGGCGACTTTCGGCGCCTGACGGGCCTCAGGAGATTCCAGCTCCAGCTGGGAGGAAGGTTTGAAAGCGAACAGTCCGGCCACGATGTTGTTGGGGAACTGTTCACGGAAGATGTTGTAGCCCATGACGCCATCGTTGTAGGCCTGGCGGGCAAAGGAAACCCGGTTCTCTGTGCTGGAAAGCTCTTCCATCAACTGCTGGATGGTTTCGTTGGCTTTAAGCTCTGGGTAGTTTTCCGCCACGGCGTAAAAGTTGGCGAGCGCTTTGGAGAGCATGTTCTCGGCGCTTCCCAGGCGCTGGATTTTGGCTCCATCTGCTGGGTCGCCCGCAGCGTCCTTCTGAGCGCTGACCGCATTATTCCGGGCTTCCATCACTTCGGTAAGGGTGTTGCGCTCGTGGGAAAGGTAGGCCTTGGCCGATTCCACCAGGTTGGGAATCAGGTCGTGGCGGCGCTGGAGTTGAACATCAATCTGGGCAAATCCGTTCTTGAACTGGTTTCTTAGGGATACCAGGCGGTTGTAGATAAACACGATGTAGACAACAACAACTGCAATAACAATCAGGCCGATCAGTGTGGTTCCCATGGGCGGCTCCTTGCGTTCCTGGTGGGGTGACTCAGTGGTCAGACATTATTTTCGACAATTTTGTTGTGAAAGCCAGCAACAAATACCTCGAAATCGTGGGGTTTGAGCGGCTTGCTGAAGTAGTAGCCCTGGGCCAGTTTGCAGCCACGCTGCGCGAGGTAGTATTCCTGTTCCGCGGTCTCAACGCCTTCAGCCACTACCGTCAGATTCAGACTCTTGCCAAGGTCGATGATGGTGTTGGCAATGCGGGTGTCTTCCTCGTTGACAAGCAGGTCATGAATGAACTGCTTGTCGATTTTCAGATGCTGGACCGGCATGCGCTTGAGGTAGGTCAGGGAAGAGTAACCGGTACCGAAATCATCCACCGCTATGCTGATGCCCGCTTTATGCAGGCGTTTCAGCTTCTTCACGGCGTCTTCCAGATTGGTCATGAAACTGGTTTCGGTCACTTCCAGTTCAAGACGTCCGGCGGGGATGTTGTGGCGTTTCAGGGTATCCAGAATCTCGTCCACGATGTGGTTCTGACGTAATTGTACCGCTGAAAGGTTGATCGCAATGCGCAGGGGCATGCCGTCGCTGGCCCAGCGCGCCGCCTGCCAGCAGGCCTGATCCAGAACCCACTGGCCGATTTCCACGATACTGCCGTTCATCTCGGCCACCGGTATGAAGTGATCCGGTGGCACAAGGCCCTTCTCTGGATGTTCCCAGCGAATCAGCGCTTCCGCCCCGATAATCCGGTGGGTTTCCAGGTTGATCTGTGGTTGGTAAACCAAGTGGAACTGCTGGTTGTGGAGTGCGATGGAGAGATCTTTCTCAAGCTGTTTGCGTTCACGAATTTCCTGGTCAACGCTGGCAACGTAGAATTGGAAATAATTGTGTCCGCCTTCCTTGGCCAGGGCCATGGTTTGTTCGGCGTTTTGTAGCAACCTGTCGGCTTGACTCGCGTCTCCTGGAAATAGGGCGATGCCGAGGGTGGCGGTCATGGTGATGGTCTGCTCATCGAAGATCATCGGGCTGCTTAGAGAGGCCAGTATACGGTCGGCAGTGTCGGCGGCCTGAAATCCGTCTCTCAATCCCTTCTCCACCACAACAAATTGGTCGCTGCCCAGTCGGGCGATGGTAAAGCGCGTACCGCCGAGCTTCTGCGTAAGGCGATCGGCCACGGTTTGCAGGATCATGTCGCCGGTGCGGAAACCGCACTGCTCGTTGATGGATTTGAAGTCATCGATGCCACAACAGATCAGTGACAGGACCAAGTTGTCATCACTGGCGTCTGCAATATCGGCCTGGAGCAACTCCATGAAGGTGTCTCGGCTGGGCAGGCCGGTTAGCTGATCGTACCTTGAGAGCCGGGTAACACGATCTTCTGCTTCCCGGTGTCGGGTCTGGCTGTCACCAATCGCAACCAGGAGGTTGTTGGTGGCGTTGACCCAAAGGCCCAATTCATCTTTCTGATGGCCGTGAGGCAGGTGAATCAGATTGTCATCGGGGTGATCCGGGTTGACCTGTTTAACAGAGCGTACAATTCGTAGCAGTGGGCGCGTCAGCAGTAGATGGAAAACCACAAACAGCACCATTCCGAGAATGACGGCAATAGCGATGCCGGAGGCAAAGGTGATAGAGGCGCGCTCAAGCCAGGTTCGGGCAGCCGGACCGGTGTCGTACTTTAGCTCAAGGTAACCGTAAACATTGCCGGTGCCAGTGCCCCGGGAAAGTTCTTTGCGATAGTAACGTTCAGATTCAAAAATCGGGTCCGTAATCCGGCGGGAGGCGCTTTCCTTCAAAGGGCGGTCACGGCTGCCGAGAGGTTCGCCGTCGGGGTGGGTGATGCGTGCGACACGCATGGCTTCCTGAGCAAACAGGCCGTCGACCACCTGTTGGGCAAGGTCAGCATCGATACTGAAAACGGCCTGGGTTGATGCGTCCTTGACCAGTGCCATGGTTTGCCGCGCCTGATCATCGAGAGACTGCGATACCCGTCCGGCATCAAGGATGACCTGTACGGTGCTGACGATGACCCCGCTAATTAACGCCACGGCGAGTACCCATCGCAGCACCCGGTACCCCAGGCGATGTTCTACCTCATAAGAATTTTGCATGGAGGCCTGTTTGATTCGTTCCAACTGAATGAGACCCGGTATCGCTCACCTGGGGCAAAGGGGCTCTCGGCTGACATATTCTTTTTCAAGTATGGTTCAGTTTTCACCTACTGTACCCAGTATCGGCAATTCTTCCAGATAATTCAGGCTACGGGTGTATCAATTTGTAAGATCGTTTGTATCACAGATACGAAAACGCCCGCGAATGCGCGGGCGTTTTTGCGTGCAGGTTGTGACCTGCAAGGTATCCGAAGCGCAGTTATGCCAAGTTTTCGTTGACGAAATCCCAGTTAACCAGTTTCCAGAACGCTTCCAGATAATTCGGACGGGAATTGCGATAGTCGATGTAGTACGCGTGTTCCCAGACGTCGACCGTCAGTACCGGCTTGTCGGCGGTTGTCAGCGGCGTTTCGGCATTGCTGGTATTAACAATGGCAACGCTGCCGTCGGCCTTCTTCACCAGCCAGGTCCAGCCTGAACCAAAGTTGTTGGCGGCCTTGTCGTTAAATTCTTTCTTGAAGTCTTCGAAAGAACCAAAGGCTTTTTCGATCGCGTCCTTGGCCGCTCCCGTAGGCTCACCACCACCGTTCGGGCTCAGGCAATGCCAGTAAAAGGTGTGGTTCCAGACCTGGGCAGCGTTGTTGAACAGTGGGCCGCTGGCGCTCTTGATAATGTCTTCGAGCGATTTGTTGGCGTTGTCGGTGCCTTCGACCAGACCGTTGAGCTTGGTTACGTAAGTGTTGTGGTGCTTGCCGTAATGGTACTCAAGAGTCTCCTGAGAGATGTGTGGTTCCAGTGCGTTCTTTTCATAGGGCAGTGCGGGAAGTTCAAATGCCATGAGGTCGTTCTCCCTGATTCTCTCTGTTTATGTGTATGTAAGCCATTATTAAATATAGGGGCGCTTTGAGTTATATCAACCCCTTGTGTGCACCCTGCCTACTGCTCAGACAGGGTGCTTTTAAACTCTGGACAACCGGGTAAAAACTGGGCGCAGTTCTTTACCCGCCAGACCAATTCTTCGTAGCTGTCCGCCAGAACGGTCACATGGCCAAGTTTCCGGCCCGGGCGCTCGCCTTTATTGTAGAGGTGTACATGAGCGTAAGGCAGTTCAAGGATTCGTTCAATGTCGCCATGCTCGGCAATAATGTTGATCATGCAGCTGACACCGCGAGCGTCGGTGCTTCCCAAGGGGTGGCCGCTCACGGCGCGGATGTGGTTCTCGAACTGGCTGGTCATGGCACCCTCGATGGTCCAGTGCCCAGAGTTGTGGACCCGCGGTGCCATTTCGTTGGCGACCAGACCTTCGGCGGTTTCAAAGAGTTCAAGCGTTAGTACGCCGACGTAATTCAGTTCGTTCAGCAGCGCCTTGATGTAACGTTCTGCGTCTTCCTGGACATGTTTTTCCAGCTTTGGTGCCGGAGCAATGGAATAACGCAGGATGCCTTCGTGATGAGCGTTTTCCGCCATCGGATAGAAGGCCAGTTCGCCATCCTCGGCACGCACGGCAATAATGGAGACTTCGCGGCGAAACTCGACGAATTTCTCGACGATCAGACGCGGATGACCAATGGATTTCCAGGCCTCTGCTGCGTCTTCCGGTGAACGAAGAACTGCCTGTCCCTTGCCGTCATAACCTTCGGTGTTGGATTTGGCAACCACCGGGCAACCGAGTTCTTCGGCAGCGGCCTGCAATGACTCTGCGCTGTCTGCAATTCTCCATTCTGGTGTGGGAATGCCAAGCTCGCCAAAGAGCGTCTTTTCAGCTTCTCGATTCTGGCAAACCTGCAGCGCTCGGGGGCAGGGGTGAACCGGCTTTTCTTTGGCAATTCGCTCTGCTACGTCCACCGGCAAGTGTTCGAACTCATAGGTGACCCGATCTACCCGGGAAATGAGGTCGTCCAGGTATTGACCGTCTCGATCAATAATCACTTCACCCAGCCCGGCACTGGGATTACCTGACATATCATAGAAAACAAACGTCTTGGCCAACGGGTAGCCAGCCAGAGCCAACATCCGGCCAAGCTGACCGGCCCCTAAAACACCAATTCTCATTCGTTGTCTCCTGCCTTTAATTAGTAGGCATCTGCATTAGTTCGGGGAGTGGGTGGGGGATGCTTTCCAAAACTGTGCGGAGCCATGGATGGCGGAGCCCAAGCGCCACATGGATGTGC